>Ga0180433_10000476_pt1 | contig 68299 bp, 79 predicted proteins | sample SS_ome_8_FD_132980 | JGI IMG/M metagenome (GOLD analysis project Ga0180433, IMG submission 132980) | Hypersaline lake sediment archaeal communities from the Salton Sea, California, USA - SS_1_D_1 metaG | ecosystem: Environmental > Aquatic > Non-marine Saline and Alkaline > Hypersaline >...
ACTGGCTTGACCTCCACAAGCGTTATGCATACCATCTATACACGCTTGATCAGGATCAATGTTACTCGGCGGGAAATTAGGGTTATTAGAGTTAAAAAAATCTTCTTGACAGGTGCCACAAGCCATACGTTCACCCAGACCAGTTGGAGCTGGGCAACAACTATCAATCATATGTTGACTGGCTTGACCTCCGCAAGCTGTATGTATATCATCAATACACGCTTGATCGGGATCAACATCCGGAGGTGGGAAATTCCAATTTTGAGGTTGTGTATTTTGCGTACTTCCTGGACAACGCAAGATACAGGGCTTATGAAGTTTAGCTGGATACAATTGATTAAGACCGGATGGCCGAGCTTTAAGCATGGTAGCAAAGTGTTTTTTTTTATTTTGAAGAAAACATTTTTTTAACAACAGTGGATAAATGGCGTAAAAAAGGTCGGGTAGCTCAATTGGTAGAGCATTTGTCTTATGAGCAGACGGTCGTGGGTTCAATCCCCATCCCGACCAAACGTGCAAGGTCCATTGGCCTAATTGGTTAGGGCGTCGCTCTGATAAGGCGAAGATTCCAGGTTCGAGCCCTGGATGGACTATGTTCTTATTTTTTCCATGTGTGAAAATTAAGATGACGTCTACCCTGTGCCAAAAGCGTCCATACAGTCGGTATATGCGTTACCCTTTAATTTTTGCCAAGTTACAAGAACTGTGCCCATCACCACAACGCATCTTATCATTTGGTTGTGCACAAGGAGAAGAAATCCTTAGTTTACAGGACGTGTACCCAAATGCCGAAGTTTACGGGTATGATTTGGTAAAGCGAACCCCGGAAGATGCCAAATTCCGGATCCTGGACAGTCCCGATGATTTTAAACATTATAATATCATCTGTGCCTTGAGTGTTCTGTATGGTCCCAGTGTAACATGGTCTACCTACGCGGAAATCGTAACCAAGCTGGACCAGCATTTAAAGTATAATGGCTTCTTGGTACTGTTTAATGCACAATATTGTTTTAATGAATTGCCTTGTGCCCATAAATACCTCAAGATCACATGTCCAAGTCGTGAACGTCCAGTCCCGATCTTCCGAAGCAATGGTCAACCAGCCATTTATCCATACATCTTGTTCAAGAAAATTCGCCACTCTTGAACGTGAGAAAAAATTTTGATTTGACCTAAATTTAGGGCGTGACCTAAAATCCAAGTTTTCGACAACTGACCAATGTCGCCGATTGTCGCCGGCGACATTTGGCGACATTTGGCGACACCATCTACACTGACCGGGTAATGACTGGTATACCTTGACAATACCAATCGGTGATCTAGGATTTTAGATCTTGGTGCCACCCTAAATTGCTGCCCTAAAATCGAACTTTTCGACAACTGACCAATGTCGCCGATTGTCGCCGGCGACATTTGGCGACATTTGGCGACACCATCTGCACTGACCAGGAAATGACCGGTATACCTTGAAAATACCAATCGGCGACCTACTTTGACACTATTCGACAATAGCTTTGTGAACTTTTTGCTTGTAACAAAAATAAATGTGGGACTTTTTTCTGGGATCTTACAATAATACTCTAAAGGGTGGAAACTTGACCGCGCGCCGAGCTGTAGGACTTGTTTGGTTCTTTGCGCCACTATTAATCTTTGTGTTTTCTTACCTTACCAGTAGTGATATGGGTGCGTGCGTCAAGTTTAGACCACCAGCAGGAACCTACTCAGTTGTATGGATCTTTTTAGTTTTAACCTTGATGGCCTCTTGGTTAGGAGTCAATCGTAGCGCCGCTAAACTAGATTGGATATTCTGTGTGATTATGTATTTTTTAATTATTGCTCTGAGTGTCCTGTGGTTGTTCATGTATAAGGAAAATAAGTTATACGGTGTCCCAGTATTCTTAGCTTTGTTGTTTGTACTCTTTATGACCTGGCAGATTGCTAGTACAACTAATAAATACTCGGGCGCGTTATTGTGGCCCTTAATTATTTGGGCAATATTTCAATTAGTTGTAAACTCTGCTGAAGTTATGTGTGATTAACAGGTGCCACAATAAAGGTTTGCCAGATGGAACGTGCTATGTGGGTCAAGTGGTGGTCAGAGGACTTTAAGTCCAAAGATCTTTCTCCGACGCAACGCCAGGCCATGAATCTCCAGTTTCAAAAGTTTATGGATGTGTTCTTCAAGTATCGTCAAGGTCACTTTAACCTGCTGCCGTTTCAGTTTGTTTATCAAAAATTAACTTATGCACTGGGACTGCCCTACACTGGTCCGTCTGCTTCTATCGTATTTCAACCGCAACTTTGGGACAAGATAGCCTCGGAATGTAATTGGGTCGATAGACTACCCTGTCAATGGTGTCAAAAATAAGTTGCCAAACCTCCAAGAGCCTGCATGTTATGCTGCGCCCGGCTTTGTTACGCATGTCGACATCATCCCCTGTGGACTAAGAGGGTTTGTTGGCGTTGTCAAAAGAAGCCCCGAGACGCGAAACATCTCTTCAGTGACGTGGATGCCGACAGCACTTCGTTAATTGTTGAGTATCTTTGAAAAAAAAAGACGTAATTAAAAAACATGAGTTCTTACATTTGTAATCATCTTAGAGTTCCCACAGATGCCGAGTTTAGAAAGGTCTGGGCAACCATGTCTCCCAGAGAACAAGATGTTGTATTGAGTCTGAATGCTGGTACATGCCAAGAGACTCGTGAATGTTTAAATAATGCAGGACCAGAATTTTTGACTTTATTTGGTGGTGAGGTTAATCGTGAATGTCTACAATGCTTGGCTCCGCTGATGGTTGGGATCGCCAGCAATTGGGATCGTAATCAATTTATTCAGGATGCTTTTGATGCTTGCGCTGCCAGCTCTAATCCGGAAGAAGGTAAAGTGTATGAGATTTTTGATAACTTAGCCACTTTAATAGAAGGTTTAATAGATGATCCGCCTAATTTAAACGGTTCGCATGTGCTTTGGGAAGAAAGATCTTCACCACCCACCTCACGACGTGAATTTCTCACAAGCTTTATATTCTTTTAAGAAGTTTCAATCAGGTCCAAGGCCAACAAGTCTTCAACGCAGTGTTCTTGCCCATATAAAGGTACAATGAAGCCATGTCCTTCAGCTCTTAGTACTGGCTTGATGTGGATTTGGTTGTTGTATAAGAAGGCTACCTTGGTCGGAGGCCACCAATAATGTAAAAAAGAAGATAAACTAATCATTTTTTTTTTTTATTTTGTCTTGAATTAAATTATAAAAAACCCCAATTTTAACCAATGGAGTTCAAAGAATGTGATTCTTTTTTTCGGCGTAATGTCCGCGCTTGTGTAGTGGAAGCTAAGCAAGTTATTGCCGACGAAATTGTTACCACACAAGTCACTAATACTAACCAAAGCTTGAATGGCTACGTGGGGCCTAGTCTTGGGACCATAGTGCCACCAGAGACTCCAAATACAGTAATTTTTCTTCCCGTGGCTGCAGGTCAAGAAAATACGTGGTTTGCAGTGTCGGATGCTAATGGAGCTACGGGAACACAAGATGTCCTGGTAGCTAGTTCTTCTCAAGGTACACCACTGACCCTAGGATCGGCTGGTGGTGGCGGTGTGGACTCGGTGACTCTAATTCCCGGCACCTATGATATTAGTTTGTCTCTATCTTTGGCCAATAGTCAAGACAACGTAAACTTTATTGTAGCTCTCGGTACCTTGAGTCCTGGGGCTAGTTTTAGCCTAGAAGGCACACCCTTCGAGGTTGCCCCGAGGTTGTATCACGTCAGCGCCGCGGCTATTACAGGGAGTAGTGCTGAGGCGCATAATGTGGCTGCCCGTGGCACGCTAACTGTCGGGTCAACCTTGAACAATGTGGGTTTGTTGATGCAAAGTAATAAGGATGGAAACGTGGTAGTCTTTAATATCAGTTTAACTTTTCGCAAGGTAGCTTAATTTACGTTGAAGATGATGACAAAACACCAGAGGCCAGGAGTCTGAGCAAAGTTCCAGCATCAAGATCCAGTTTGGGACCGCCATCATCTGTTTTTTTCGGATCCACTGGTGGACGCCTGCGTAACCATTGTACGGGCAGTTCGATCAAGGTTCCGAATAGTAGGCGTAGACCTAGGACTCCAGTTTCTCTAGTGACAAGGCGGATGACAAGGCCAGCTTTACCCAGGACCCTACTCATAGGCCCACACCACCCAATGTTTTCGTGTCGTTCACAGGCGACCTTCACCTTCTTTTCGTCGGACAAAGGACGCACCATCATCCCCACCGCGAGAGTTTCCGGGGTAGCCGAGCGGTGATCGACATGGCAAAGGGCATCTACAGGAAACGTCCAAGCATCATTGTCAAAAAAGATGTGAGCTTTGTCTCCCACAATCTTGGCGACTGTGCCAACCTTGTCAATACATTGGAACAAGGAGAGATCATAGGTATGTTCCGCGTCAAACTTTTTCATTTCTTGCGGATGGGCCAGGAGATCTACTTTGTCCAGGACACAGATGCGCTGGTCACGATAAGGAAAGTAGATGTTGTCTCTGGGTTGCCAAATCTTATCCAGCATTTTGTGTTCCGATCCAAAATCAATCTGGTAGGCGCCGTCCTTGACATCTACAATCGTGCCGGCAATGGGGATACTGGCCTGGCTGGTAGGAAGGGTAGCGACGATAAGGCCACGTTTAAGTTCGTGGTGGACCTCGTCTTGCCTGACGGTGCTAACCATCTCTTGCCCATCCCAAAATACCTTGAGCTTGAGATCTGTATCCACGGATTCAATGATGCGGCCCAAACACTTGCGTTCCTTGTGTTCGACGGTTTCTCCCGGAATATACTGGGGGCCCAAGATCAGGTGTGGGTAGGTATTACCCTCAAAATCATCATCCACGTAATGAATCTTGTATTCTGCCTTGTGAGCATCATAGCTGAGGATACGGGCCAGGTATAAACCTCGTTTCTTGTCGGTCATCACGCGGACGTAGGAACCAGTAGGGTACTGTTGCAACCAGTGGTCTTGTCCTTTAGCGTCTTCAGGTTGTTTTTCCGCTGGGTCTAATGGGGGTGGGCTGGGTTGGATCCGCTGGTGTAAGATGCGCGCGTGGCCTCTCTTAATTCCACAGGCCATGAGGTCATCGAAGGTAGCTAGTCTCAAAGATTCCAAGTCTTCAAAACCTTCTTCCGCCAGCAGCTTCCGGTAGCCTTGCAATTTTTCGTCGGCGAAGATCTCGTCCATGAATTGGAAATAAAATATTATGTGGAAAGAAGATAAAAAAAAAGCATGGAACCATTTGAAAAGTTAGTTCAGGTTTCGCGCGACCTGTATGCCCTTGGGGCCGTGATGTATTTTACGGAACATTGTCACCAAACCTCTGCGTATCATAATGATTGGGTACCCCGGACCTATGAACCCTGGTCGGTGTCTGCTTTGTTCAAGCAAACAGTAGATTATGCAGGGGCGGCCGCGGCCGTTGGTGGTGGGTCAGCCTTAGCGCTAGCTTATTCCCGCTTACAAACTTGTGAACGCCGACGTGCAGCTCTGGAACAAATCTGTGAGACAAAATCTTTGCAAATGATGCAGATTGAAGAGCTAATGGCCAGGTTGGATGATGTCAAGGAAGAAATTGATAGGCGAGTGGCCGGAGCAGCGCAACCCCAAAAGCAACCCCAGCAACAACAACAAGAGCAACAAAAAGAAATTCGCCGGGCACCACGACTACCACCACGTATACGCGGAGACCTGGAAATATTGCAGCAACAACGCGCCGCTGAACTTCGGCAACTAGAGAAAAAACGGGAAAAAGTCAAGGAAGAGGTAAAGGAAGGGGTTTTAGAAGCTGCACAGGCTGCGGAACTTCAGGCCTTGCGGACGAGGTCACAAACCCTGGAACGTGAATTGGCCAAGAGCGCTCAGATTCAAACAGACCTGGAACAAGCACAAGCCCGGGTTCAGGATCTCGAAAGTCAGATTCAGCTTGGTGGTGTAGAGAAGGTCAAGGACGTGCAATTAGAGCTGGCAGAGGCTCGTTTAGCTTTAAGTAAAGTACAAGATCAAGCCAAAGAAGATGTGAAACAAGCTAGGGCTGAGGCCAGGGCTGAGGCTGTGGCGGAAATGGAGGCCTTGAAAACGAAAAACCTAGAAGAAGTTGCGGCCCTGCAAAAAGAGATTGAACAGAGGAAGCTGGAAGAGCAAGGTTTACGGGAGCAGATTGAAGCGCAAGAACTCCAGAAAGCCGCGGAACTTAAAAGCAAAAAAGAGTTGGAGCTCAAGATTGACGAAGCTAAGGGTGAAGTTGAAGAGTTACTTGCAGGCAAACAGCAGTATGTAACTAAATTAGCAGAATTAACAGCCGCGAGACAAAGGGAGGTCGATGAGTTCCGGCTACAAGCAGCAGAGCTTCAAGCCCAAAAACAAGCCGGTGAACAAGAGTTGCAGCGTAAAAGAGAAGAACTTAAGACTTTACAAAATCTCAAGAGTGCTGATGAAAGCGAACTTGCGGCTCTGCGTGTGACACAAGCAGCTAAGGAGAAGGAAGTTGAAGCTCTTCAAGCCCAAAAACAAGCCGGTGAACAAGAGTTGCAGCGTAAAAGAGAAGAACTTAAGACTTTACAAAATCTCAAGAGTGCTGATGAAAGCGAACTTGCGGCTCTGCGTGTGGCACAAGCAGCTAAGGAGAAGGAAGTTGAAGCTCTTCAACAGAAACAGGTGGCCAAAGAACAAGAATTTGAAAGATTGCAACAAGAACAACAGAAGGAAGCAGCTGAACTAAAACTTAAGCTGCAGGAAGTCACCGAAAAGCAACGCCGCCTCCAGGAAGACTTGCAAGTGGCCAAAGAAGCTAAAGAACAGAGTGTGGGAAATTTAGCCAAGACCTTGGAGGCCATAGAAGAAAAAGAACAGCAAATGAGAGCGAAAGAACAACAGGATGTACGGGAAATTGAACGCTTGCTGGCAGAGAAACAAGAGCTCGTGGCGTTACGGGAAGCTCAGGACGAGGAATTAAAAGTCAAGGCTGACAGAGTTGCAACCTTGGAAGATGTGAAAGCTCAACAAGCCGAACGTCTGATGACCCTAGTGGCCGAGAAAAAGCAAAACGCTGTGAAAATCGCAGAGTTACAACAGATCAATAACCAGGATGCCACAAAGTTAGCAGAACTTTCAGCGCAAATTGAACAACGTGACAGAAGTTTAGCTGATATCTCAGAAAAAGAAAACAATCTTCAGAAAGAAGCCAAGCAATTACGGTTACAACTACAGGAGGCGCAGCAAATCTTGACACAAACCAAAGCTAAAGATCAAGACACTCTGAAGCGTAAAGTTCAAGAATATAAAAAGCAACTTGAAGCTGTCAATCGAGCAGCACTGGAAAAACAAACCGAGAAAGAAGAGGCTATAACAGCCTTGCAAGAGTTAGTGCGAAGTAAAGATGCGGAACTCAAGTTGAGAGCAAGGGCCAGAGAACGGATGCGACAAAGATTTATTCGGGGGAGAGATATGCGAGACGCGAAAATCGAGGCCTTGCGCAGTAAAGAAGTTGAGTATATTAAGAAGCAAGAAGGAGTTGAACAACGGCTCCGTGAGTTGCAGGAACAGGTCCAGAGGGATCAAGCTGAACTTGAAGAGCGTAAGAAAAGTGTTGCGGATCTCGAAGCTTTGATAACGCGTGAACGAGTTATGAAGGAAGCGGAAGTCAAAAGTCAAGTTAAGGCCCAATACAATATAGAGTTCCAAAAGCTTCAGCAACAGTACAAGGAAGCAGTTCAAAATGCAAGCCAGGCTAAGGTCAAGGAGCTAGAAAAGAAACTACAGCAAACACAAAACGAAGTTCAAGCGGAAGTCAAAAGTCAAGTTGAGGCCAAATACAATATAGAGCTTCAAAAGCTTCAGCAACAGTACAAGGAAGCAGTTCAAAATGCAAGCCAGGCTAAGGTCCAGGAGCTAGAAAAGCAACTACAGCAGAAACAAAAAGAAGTTCAAGCTGTACAAAGTCAAATAGAGATGCGGGTACAAAACCGTATAAGGGAGCTAGAAGCGCAACATGCCGACGAAGTGCAAGAGGCTGCTTTAACGGCAGCAGTGGAGGAAAAATTATATGGCGTATCTCGTCAGGCGACCAACATTAGAGACGATATTGTAAAATTAGTCCAGACAAGCGAACAAAAGTTGGATTTAGCTGCATTGGAACAGTTACAACGAGAGATAGAGATTAAGATCCGGGAACTACGAAATTTAAAAATTACCGTACCCACGGAAGAAGCAGTTGAAGAGCTCAAGTATCAACACAGCCAAGCTCAAACTGCAGAACAAAAGCAACAATTGTGGCGCCAGTACAGGGAGGCTGAAATGATGAGAGCCCGTTCGAGACCTATTAATGAATTTAATGCAAACGTTGACTCGGTTACTGGTAATGATTTAGATCCTCTCAATAGAAACATAAAACAAAAGATCAGTGAAAGAAAAGGTGAGACTAAGAATTGGCAACAATTACTAGATGATACCAAGAGAGCCCGTGATGAATGGAAGCGCAAGTACAATGCCGAAGTTAAAAAACTAGGTGAACTCAAGGTACGCATTGGTAGGAGCCGAGATAAACTTCAAAGAGACCTGAAGCGATGTGAAGGTAATTATAAAAAGTGTAAAGAAGACTTGAAGACCATGCAAGGAGAGGCGGCAGTTTACTATGCAGAGGTAAACAAGTCTGCTAACTATCAATTACATACCATACGACGAGAGCTTATCGATGCTTTGGATAAAAATAGAGGTATACGCAATCCCTGGGGTGCTGTATCCAAGTCTGATTTGGAAAATATATTCAGGATGAAGTTACGTTGGGAAGATATGCCTGCTGGGCACGAAATTGAGGAAGGCCTAGATGATCGCAATATCGTGATTCCTGAACCCCCGGGTGAAAGTAAGGCCACTTATCAACGGTTAGTTCAACGGGCTACATTGCCTCCATATGCTAGAACCCAAAAGAAATCACTGGCGGACTTGTTGGCAGATTATTTGCAGAGGTTTATGACGTTAGATTCTCAAAATGCGCGCTTGATCACAAGAGGGACAAGTGATGGAGATCGGCTGTATTGGGCGGAATATCCAGCTGAATTATTTTTAAGTATTACGAAAAGGTATCCAATGATCAGCATATATGACTGGTTTATTTGGGATCCGTTTATTTACCATGTTCCCGGTAGCGGACTCATAAGAAGGATAAGGGACGACATCATAGGGAAGGAAAGAAAGGAAAGAAAGACAAGACAAAAAACTTATAATTTCCAGGCAAGACCACCAACTTCTGAGGAAATCAAAGCCGTTATTCTTCGAAAAGTGCGAGCTTATATTAGTGGAGTATATGTTCAGGTAAGTAAGTATGCAGATCCTCCCAGTATGAGTCGAACGGTGCCGTGGTATCTCGAGGATATAAGGCTAAACACTAGATCTTCAAGGGCCATATCAGACGCCTATAAGAGGGAAGCCGAGAAAAAAGGGCTTGTCGGCAAGGCAAACTTGAATCTGTTTTTTCAAAAGTACGCGGTGCGTGACCCCGATGATAATATGTGGTCAGGTCCATATTTTTAATCGGTTTATAACCGGTTAATTCTTTTTTTTTTCAATTGATGCCGGCAACCAAGCGTTTGGCGCCAAGTGTGACATCCTACCGCCTTCAACTTAGCTGGGACGGTTGGCCCCCTGGGGTGTACCAGTTAATATTTGCATATTGGCTATTTGATAAAGTTGATGTGCACAAGAGTCGGGCCAAGGGTCCTCCCAGACTGGGCGCGCGCCTGGGACCTTTCAAGTTTGTTCAAGTGAGTGGCAAAGGTTTGGAAGTCTGGACGCAAAGAGGTCCTGGCAAGGTGCAAACCTTACAACGCACCATTCCAGTGCTGCGGGGAACGTCTTGCGTTCAACTCGTGGGTGAAGATATTGTACTGGGGCATAGTCGTGGGGCGTTGACGTGGTTTAATGAAGCTCTGGATTGCAAGCAAGTAATCCGTGGTGTGCATGGTGGACAACGCGTGGAAGCCGTCGTTAACCTGGCCCATATGGATGGCGAAGTCCCTCTGTTATTAACGGTCAGCGCGCCAGAACTCAACCTCTGGTGTCGAGGACATCGCCTGGCCTGTTTTTCCGCGGTCTATGGTCACAAGCAAGCGCGGCACAGTCGTCGTTGGGTCGTTAGCCAAGCCAGACATGGCATTTCTCTCATTATTCCGTTTTAAATAAATGCTTCGTTACTAAACAAAAACAAAATTTAACTTCATGACATCGTATCAAGATTGTCGTCTTCTCAATGTTGGCAATCAATGCAGAGATTTTGACTTTTGAGGGGGCGCTCACTAAAGTACTTGTGGCGTCAAATACTTGCAACGCTATATTATGTTCTGGTGGACCATCTGTTAATTGTTACGTCAACAGCAATCTTAACCAAGTGGCTGTGGTCACAGGAGGTGCGTCATGGTCTGCAGCTGATGTGGGAACAAATCGTGTGTAACGCGTGTAACACAAGTACCCAAACATTAAAAATTTATTATAAAAAAAAGAACAAACATGTCCAGTGGTGCAGCTTTGGTTCAATTGGCCGCAAGCAGTGGCAACTTTTTACATCCTGCGCCCACGATGTTCATATATCCAACTCGACGGTTTCAAAAGCGCCGCAAGCGACCTTACCCGAGAAGCACCAGGTGGAGGAAGCCCCGGTACTCGGCATAATATCTTCCGGATCATCGAATAAAGTCCCATCATAATATCCCAAGCGTGACGGACATCTTGATCTGGTAGGAGTCTCTCTGTGCCTGCCAATTTTCACCAGTGGCTGATTTGGTCGGTGCGGCTGTGGAGGACGTGGCCTGCTATAGAATTCCTTGGCCAAGGTAGAAACTTGCATGGCTTGATCTTCACTGTAATTTGTTTCTTTGTACTTTCTGAGTGCTTCTGCCAGTGCTGATCGGGTGGTCGTCATATTTTTTTTTTTGTTTGTCGTCGGTTTACTCGTTGGGTTGTGCCTTTAGGATGTCACCACCAAACCTAAATGTAATACCGGCCACTGCCGTTTGGTAGGCCTTCCTCTGTGGCATTGGCGGCTAAAATATTTTGAATATTATAAATCAAAAAACACTCATGTCAACTGCACAAGAATGCCAAACTGCAACTTTTGGAAAACTTCAGGCTGGTTGTATCCGAGCCAACAATATTCAAGTATTGGGTGACCTTTTAGATGCATTCGGTAACGTTATAGGTTGTCAACGTTTAGATACCGGACAATCGCCTGAGGGGGTAGCTACCTCTGGACCTATTACCACATGTCCTGATGATACTTTGAGAGTTTGGTCACAATCTCTTAGTTTAAATGCATCCGGTACAGCACTAAACCTCGAAGTTCCTCGCTGCGGAAATGTGGTACATGTTGGTGATAATGGGGAGTTCCCAACCATTCAGCAAGGTATTGACTTTGCTGTTACACAGGGTGCCTCCTCAGCTACCAATCCGTATGCTATTGTACTGTGCGCTGGTTTATTTAATGAAAACATCGCTCTAGCCGATGGTGTGAATATTATCGGTCAAACCGCGCGTATTAATGGCTCCGTAACCGCCCCACCCACCGGTCAATCCTTTGTCACAACTGTGACCGCAAACGCCGTAGTGGCTCAAAACTCCTCGGGTACTTTAGTTAACCTCAATTGTACCTACATCTCTGGCGACCCTGGTCCCATAGTGCTGCTGGAAAATCATTCTGGATTAGTAGTATTCAATAACTCGGGTATAATCCATACCGGGGGCGGGACTGCCATATCGGCCCAGAATAACTCGAACTGTGTTGTGGATTACTGTGGTTTTACTGGACTTGTAGAGTTGCGAGGTGATGCCGAAGTTTCGATTCGTTGGTCCGCGAGTCCTTTTATGCGTTGGATTTTAACCAACAGCAACAACAGCGCTCGACATGAACAATCACGAATCAACACTGGTGGGGTTGTGTTCACCACTCCTGTAACTGGAGGTCCAACCAATGGTAACAACGTCTTTGCCACCCACTTATACTGGAATGATGCTCCAGCTGTGGCGGTCAAAACTGGGGATGCATCATTCCGTTATGCGAGTATTATTAACAATAATGTTGGCCTACCACCAGCTGGTCTAAACAACGTTAACTTACCTCTGATTTAATAATCTTTTTATTGTTGTTGTTGTTGTTGTTGCCTATAAGCAATAAGAAACGTAGCATACTGTCGTATAAAGGCCTTGAAGTCTGGATAATTGTTTTGAATTTCTTGTTCAGCGCGCCTAGAAATTTCAGCTAAACTCAAGTTCGGATGGCTTAAGAACACATCCATAAACCATACAGACCAAACCTGGCAAAACCCCGCAGGGTCTCCCAATTGACCTTCACCACCACGTAGTTGGGGGCAAAATTGGGGTGTTAGCGTTTCTACCTTGGTTACTTGAAACAAAGTCTGTAAACAATGTTTTACCGCTGCGTTAACTCTCTCATTGATAATTTCACTTTCGGTGATGCCATAAGGTTCAAATCGTAAGACGTGCTTTGTGTCTTGATTGTATATGAGTACGTTGGCGTGTGCCCATGTTCTTTGGCCCTTCTCATTTTTTATAAAAAAGCTAAGTGGAAAAATAAGATATCGTTGCTTACAGTCACTTATAAGGGCCTGAAAAGCCTCGGGATTTATGTTCGTAATACGTTCACAGCGTGGTGTTTTGTTTTTGAGGTCTATCGAAATGCGAAAATCTGCAAGTATGGTACAACTATGCTTGTGTTTAGCCTGTATGTAACGTAGAGCCTTCATGTAGTCTTCTGTTATGGATCCTGTCCATTTAGTTTCTGTGGGTGTTGCTTTAAATACTTCCTCGCTTGCTAGTTGGTAGCTCAGCTCAGCTTCAGCTGGCGACAAAGGTTGTCTAAGCATTTCTTCAGTTTGTTGGTAAGCTTTGCGTGCGGCAACTTCCGGTTTGACGGTTTGGGGTACAATTTGGGGGACTCTGCGCGTTTTATTGGTTAAGTAAGCTAGGGCCAAAACCCCGAGTATACCACCTGTTAACCACGCCCAACGTAGAGATCTTTTATTTTGCAAAACCTCTTGGGCTAGAGGATCGGTTAATTTGACCGGTTGGAAGGATGGTGGTAAAACTGACGGGCAAGACTTTGCAAAATAAACCAGGGCCTCTCGATTTTGTATGGTTCGTAATTGGATAGCACTACCGGATGATAGATGATAATCATGGCATAACTCAGTATAATTAGCCAGTTGACCTAAGTCATTTAACAAATTCCAGCACAGACTTCGATTGTTAGGGAGTTGTTTAATGACTCGCCCGTAAATTTGGGTGGGGCACACTAAAATTTGAAGCATGATATGTTTTCTTTTACAACAAAAAAAGAAGAACATTATGGGACAATGCTGTGCTTGGTTATCTGCGTCTGAACCTTGTTACAGATGTGGAAAGCCAATCCGCAAATCTAGATGTGCTCATGTCAAACCGGATTCTGCCATGTGTAGAGAGTGTTGGATAATGCTGGTGCGGCCTCCTCCCCAGATTTGTCCTTATGGAGAATTGTATGATCCTTAAGAACATTCACCCCATTCACACCCATCACACACACGAATACCTTCTTCACAAAAGCGACACCGAGATTCAATACATGGAATCCAGACCTTGTAACCTGGGACCGGTTCCCCGGCTCGTGAACACCAATGGGTTTCTCCATCAATCATTTTAGTCGCACCTTCCTTATCACAAGGCAAGTAGCACAAATAGTCATCGGCCCATTCGTGCATGATGTAACCTGGAGGGCATTCACATTTATCCCCAACCAGTTTTACAAAATCATTGCGTTGACAAACACAATTCCCATCAGCGTCTTTGTGCCCACGGCCTCCACAATCAATCTGACAGCCTCCAAAATCCACATTAAAATGCGCTGGAGGTTCACATTTAGGCACACAGAGTCCATTCACACACTCTAAGTTATCATCATCACAGGGGCAAGATGAATAACACACGTCATTGTAATTGATTTGACCTTCGGGACACTCGATTGGCTTGCATTCGTCCGCACCCACACTACTCAATTGGGTATCCTGGGCTATGGACAACATGGTGTTTACAATATCGGTTAACGATTGATGGATGCTGGTTTGGTCCCCAGCCATATCCTGTTGAATAAATACCCGCAGATAAGAACTAGCGTTAATCACTTTCGTAAAGTTGTAAGGTGGCATATTGGCGTACGGTTCTACCGTGAAGTCCCAATGTTGATCTGAAGCTGTATTCGTAGCGACACTTAGCGTGTCCTTACAGGAAGCAAATGGATTGGATTGATCATACTTGCCGGTCAATGTGTACAACTTGCCGTTTTTTGCGGTAATAATGGGGGTGGTAGTTCTATGATTGTCACAGTAACCCCCGATCGTTATAGTGCATGTGTCCAGTGGGAACCTGACCCGCGCAGTTTTGCCGGAACCTAAGACGAAAGGGGGTCGGATGTTCTTGTCAGTACTGCGTACCAAGTTGGTGTGTGGTGTTTGTACTAAGATATCACATGAACAGTTGTTGTACACGTAACATGTCTGGAGGTGGCTGGTGTTCTCCACGGGTTTCACCCAATAATCTTCGTCCATGACTTCATCTTCTGTGGTAAATATATCCAGCGTCCGAGGTGTACCTGACCAACTAGGAAAGTAGTCACGTACCTCGTAAGTGGTGACATCTACAGCCGCCGGACCCATCCAGAACGGTCCTCCCACATGAGTCACTACCTTGTGTAAGGATGTATAGTGCATCAAAGTATACTGTAACACATCCAGCATATAGGCCACAAACGATGTACAAAGGCAAACAAACCAATTGACGGAATTCTTTTTTAGCAACATGCCTACCTGGGACATGATCAACGTGTACTGGATCAAGAGTTGGGTGATGTTAATTAAATTTACGTACTGTTGACTCAATTGACTAGCGCTCAAGGTGCTACCAGTATAGGTTTTATCGTTCAAAACCCCAAATGTGAGTGGCATCTGTAAATCTAAAGGTAAAGTAGCATTCAGATCGCGGTTATAGTACTGGAACTCATCCTCTGACGGTTCCCACACGCTGCCTAATTGCAATAAGTCACCGTTATTCCACCTAGATCTGTACTTAAAGTTGGTGTGGTTAGAATCCCGAGTCTTTAACATGCTCTGAAAGGTCTGTAGCAAGGTGTATATACCTTCCTTGTAAGCCTCTGTGTACTGTTCGTACTGGGCACCCAGATCCTTGATCAGACCTTCCGTCAGTTGGCAGCAGCGCTGTTCTGTACAGACCCCGGAAATACAATGGCAACGGCTACTATCACCACAATCACAATCTGGTGGACACGTTTGGATTTCACATGTTCCTCCCACGCACCGAGCGGCAGTGGTTCCACAATCCGTGTCTTTCTTGCACTGATTTGCGATACAAACACCATCCTGACACGTAAAATCTCCAGAACATCCCGTATCCTGATCACACGCTATGGCTTGGATACGACAGGCACGTTGAAGCGCAGTCTGAGTCCCGAGAATGGTTGCAGCCATCACGTTGCTAAACTGATCAATGCGCGACTGAGCAATATAATTTGTTAGGGTGTCTTCTATTTCATTAGCGGTGGAAGTTACTAGATCTTGCTTCTTACCACTAAAGATGCCAAAGATATTCAAGAATTGTAGAAACTTCCAAGCATACGATAGCGTAGTCACCGCGGTGCCTGTTCCAAACAACTTTAGGAAATTGACAACAAATGAACTTGATATAATCGTGGAGGCTGCCGAGGTTGGTAGCTCACTATCATCATCATCATAATCGTCCTGCCGTGGTCGAAGGGCAAAATACAAAACTAATCCAAGGGCCACCGCTCCAAGGATGGCAAGCAATAATATTAGCAGACGATTTTTTTGCATGGGTTTATTATAAAGATGGCGAAAATCAGCAAGTTAGGCATTGCCTTGATTATCTTGGGTGCGGTTTTTGTTGGTGGTCTTCTTCTTATTTACTTTACACAGCGGTCAAACCCTACCGCTCGTGCCAGAACCTTGGAGATCCAAACGGACCACCTACAACCTTTTATCCCGCAAGAAACCTGTACCGTCGGTACATGTAATGTAGAAACCGAGTGTCCACCACCAGAACGAACCTGTAACACACTAGAGACCCTGACCAGTGTCACGTGGCAAGCTATTATCAAGAACTCGGGTTGGTCCGATGTGTTTAAGTGGTTAATTAAAGGTACTAAGGATCGTAACGTGGTTATGGAAGGTTGGAACTTGTTAAAATTAATCGCCGACTTGACTTTGCTTGATAGTTCTGAAAAGGATGATTTTGCTCGGTTAGCTGAGATTGTGATTAGCCAGATGGAACAGTATCTGGACGACCTCAACGTCACGGACTTCACGAATGGTCTTCAGGCTCTATACTTTGATACTACGAATAAGTTGGCGTATATTTGTTCCCAAGCGGGTGAGGATTGCTTGTTAAACCAAGAGAATCAGGACTTTCTCGTGAGTGCCCGGCAAGTTATGGATGATGGGATTAATCCGAGTTTTAGTCCAGACCTGATCATGTTATCTTATTTTCCGGCCCTGTTGGACTTTGAGACCAGTCAGGTTCAGTATGCGTCACCGTGGAATGATGGAAATGTCTTAGTAGCAGGGTCTGCTTGGTCCCCGTCCTTATCGTTGTTTCGATATTATGTGGGTCCGGATCGTGTGGATTCTCTGGATTTGCGCGGCCTAAGGCTGGGGAGTATGCGCTTAGAGTCGGATCCGAACCGCAACTTGAAAAACCTACAGACCTTATTGTTTTACCTCCAATACACGCTGAACTTAATCCCGTTAACCTTAAGTATTGGGACGATCTTGGCGGACAATACTACCCAGGGACGCATGTGTAAACGTATCGCTCAGGCCGCATGGATGTTAGATTGTCTTTACTACAGCAAGATGAACTTCCCTACCATTACCAGCACGACCGAAACCGACAAGACTTGGGGCAATGGTTCCTTCTATACACATGTCATCCGAGACCGAGAGCCGTACCAGACTATGGGGCAAGGAGCGGTCCTGTTGAAATTTACTACTGCTCAAAAATTGGACGTGAAAGATATTTTTATCAAGACAAGTTTGCCTTTGGAAGACTTAATATACGGACAGGTGATGATTGATAATGGTTGTGATGCTTGCTACGTGTTTGTGGAGATTCGGGACCAAGACTCGGGTAAATTATACACCAAAGTTAGGATGTATATTGGAACGTGGGATAAGCCAGGATCTTGGTCTTATACAGATCCCAACGCTACTTACTTTAATATTGGTGGTTACAACCAGACCATGAGATTTGGCCTGCCGCCCAACTCTAAAATGGTGCTGAAGTACTACAGATTACACGAGTCAGCCCAGCACACGTACTTGGATACTGACTTTGAGTTTGGCCGTCGAGCTATCGTCAAAAATGGTGGAAAGTTTTCTCTGGGAGATGGGACGTTTGATTACTTGGATACTGTTTTACCTTATGAGTACCTACCCGCATTTCCCGTAGCGGAATATGTGAATAAGGAAGAGGCCTTTCAAACACTGAGACAAGTGGATCCCTGTGAAACCTATACCGCATGTGAACTCCAGTGTCCTGAGATTGTGGATCTACCGGAAGACTGTTATGTCTATGCGGACGTTGTAAAAAGTATGTATAACTTGGTGCAACAGTACCTGCAAGTGTGTCTGGTGAACCTGGTAGTGCCCGCTTGAAGTTCTACTTTTTTTTACTATGTGTGAGGCCACATACATGATTTGGACAGTCTGGGGTGCGGCTTTACTTCTGGGATTGTGGACGTATATAGACCGTGAAATCTTGCCAGCGTATTGGTGTGGAAGCGTGATGGGAGCCATCATAAGTTTATTAATTATTTTAGCGTTGCAACCTGAAGATGCTGTTGGTGGCCTTGGACAGGGGGCTCTGATTGGTGGCTGTGTGGGTGCAACTTTATGGGGACTTGTGAAATTGTGCGACGTTGGACCTCCTGCACCCCTTGAGACTCCCTTGCTGACGGCTACACCTTAAGGACATTATATATTTTACGTGTCAAACAAATAAATTTTCAGTGGATTTCATGGGTTTCGAACATGTCAAGAGTGGGCGTTGACCTGTCATTTTACTTAAACCGGCCCAGAGTTCTTCCAAGGTTAGGTTCTTACTGCGTCCCAGAGTCTTGAGAAGTGTGGATGTCAGGACACCGCCAGTGCTAACTTCGTAAGCTACTTCTGAATCTTGGCAAGCACTGATACAGATAATGCGCGCCTTAAAGTTCTGATGTTTCGAATCCTGGGTACGACCGCTGAGCTTATAAGGCAAGTCTAAAACTGTACCCGAGTGACAACAATCCATAACGACATAGCATCTTACCCGCGCATCCAGACGTGCTAAAATCCGGGCAAGAGTATCGTCGGTAATGAATCCTTTCTTTGCGTAGTCATGGGGTACTAAGACTTCGTCGCGACCATCGGCTTCATCTCCTGACTTATCCCGAATCCAAGACCCATGTCCGGAGTAGGTAATCCAAAGGGAGAATTTACCATATTTGCGCGCAGCACGATTTGCACGTTTTACGCCGCGCCACATGTGCCGCAACATACGATTCTTTTTTTGGTCTAATAATAAGCGAGTCTGAGGATTTTGGTACTTAAACTTAACCCAAGATCGCAGCTTCTTTGCGTCGGCCTGACATTGACTAAGAGCACCTTGTTGCCCTGTGTAGTTGTTACCAAAGTGAATGCTGTACATATGTGTTCTGGTTTGTTTTAAGTTTAAGTGAACGAGAAAAAAAAAAGTCAATAATGTATATGGTGGCCTACGATCATGATGGTATTTACGACGGCAATGATTATGAGGACGATGATGATATTGATCCTGAGAGCATCGAAATCGACTATCCTGACGAACCCAGAGATACAGATGACTTTTTGGATGCCGATGAATACATGACTGCATTCTTTCCTATACGCAGAATATCGGTATCTCCACTGCTTTCTGTGCGCAGACTATCAAAACCCCCACCACAACCTCGTCTGGTGCAACCACGCACAAATAAAACCTGTGCTATATGTCTCGAGGACCTTGATGGTGCTACTTCTCTCCTCTATTGTCATCGAGGCTGTGGTCAACGGTTTCATACTTCTTGTCTTCAAGCCTGGAAGAAGAAAATATGTCCATTGTGCCGAGGCACGGGTGGTCATGCAAGCTGTGTATAATGTACGCTTTGTGTTAAATAATATGCAACACTTTGAAAAGCTACAGGATAGTTACCAACGTTTGGCCATAATGGACAACAACCGAGGTCAAATGTGGAGCGTCCTGGGCGCGGCTGGTTTAGCAGCGGCTGGTGGTTATTGGGGCTTGAAGCAACGCAGTCGTCAACAGAAGAAAAAAGAAATGTTTCAAGTTGGAGCACTTGAACGACAGGCGGCTCATGAACGACGGCAAAGACAATATGAGATGCAACAACAACAACAACAACAGCAGGAACTACGGAAACAAGATGAACTACGGGAATTGGAGAAATTACACGAGATGCTCAAAATCAAAGAAGATAGTGAAGATGATCTTCGTTCAAATCTCCAAGAGACCCGGGACAATCTGAAAGAGATGGAAAGTTTAATCGAGAGCAAGGATGCGGAAATGACTAGCTTACGGTCGCACCTCCAGGAGGCCCGAGAAGCTCTACAGGTTGCCAACATTAACATGATGGGCTTACGGTCAGAGCTGGCGACTCGACAAGAACCACCCCCACCCAAAGAAATAATAGTGCAAGACCCGGACCTTATTCGTAGTTTGGAAGACACTACAGCCCAATTGCGCAGCACTAAAACTCAAGTACAAGAGTTGCGCGCCTTGAACGAACGACAAGCCAAGCAAGCGGAGCTAGACTTAAAAAATAAGGAAGCTTATCTAATCAATTTGAACGCTGAGAGGGCTCGCGAGGAACAAAAGCGGCGAAGGGTTGAGGAAGACCGTAAAGATGAAGAATGGTCGTTGAAATTAAAAGAAGCTAAAGATGAAACAAGTAAAGTACAGACGACCTTGGAAGAGGTAAGAAAATCATTGGCGAACTCAAAGTTCAAAGTTGAAGATTTACACAATAGACTTGATGCCGCTGAAAAGGATCGGGACATTGCTCAAACATCGCTTTTTAGATTGAAGGCAAAGTATGCCGCTAAACTACAAGAAGTGAAGCAGAGTAAAATAGAAGCTTATGAAAACCGGTTACTTGAAAAGCAGTGGGAAGTGAAGAGGCTTCGAGATCAATTGGAGAAAAAGAGACCGCAAATAAGGATGTGGAGCCCCAAGACCCCCAGGAGTGAAGTTTTTCAAACCAGTGACGTGGAAAAAATTTCACCCAGCTCATCCAGCGCTGAATTGGAAAAAGGTTTACCCACGTCGGAAGAAATTTCACCCAGCCCATCCAGCGCTGAATTGGAAAAAGGTTTACCCACGTCGGAAGAAATTTCACCCAGCCCATCCAGCGCTGAATTGGAAGAAGGTTTACCCACGTCGGAAGAATTTGAGGCAGAGATGGCAAAGGATTTTCCAGAATTGCTAGAGGAAGAAGGAGACCTTTCAAAATCGCCAGAGGACGAGGATTGGGCCCTTGTGGGGTGATGCGTTTCTATGTTCATGAACAATAAAAAACCAATTGAACCATCAAAATATGGACACCAAGGTTGAGAAAACTAAGACTCCTCCTGCCACCCCATCCGGGACTCCCACAACCCCATCTGCAACCCTTGCGACCCCTGTAGTTGGCCAAGATTACTTAGATCCAGAAATTCTTGAAGATCAAGAGGTTAAGACTTCGGGAACCCCTGCTACGTTTCAGTTTAGTCATTGTACATTTCATATGAACTTTAATTTTGATGGAGGTTTTCAGCCTGGTACCAGCATCTTGGAGGGTGATGATGATGATGATGATGATGACTCCAACTAAAATGTTCTCTGAGACATCATTTCCATCAGCATCTGTAATAACTGAGGATTGGTGACTTTAAGCTTGCGGCTAGCCAAATAACTACCCAAGATTCCAGCACTAACCCCGATTGCGGAATGACTCAAGAGTTGTCGGATCATTTCTGCCTTGCTGCCTTTGATCTCTTTCCCGACACGCTCGGCTAAGGCCTTGATTTCTTCTGGTTCCAGTTGATCCAAGAGCCTATTCCCAGCCTGCTTTCGCGTGATTGTCACTCTGGGTGCCTTACTTGTAGCATCTCCCTGTAACCATTGCTTTATTTTGCTAGTGTCACCTCCACTTAGCTTTAAACGTTCCAGGTGTTGAATAAACCATTTTTGTGCCGTTGTTTTGCCTATCGGTTCTTCGTCACTTGTGATGTAATCCTCAACCAGAGCGTTTCGAAAGTTAACCATGTCTCGGGCTTGCCCATCCCAGAATTTTTTATCTATATTAGTAATCACATTTTTAATGTAAGTCTGGGCTTCTGATGATAGCACCTGTGTCCAATCCAAATTGTCAGCTTTTATGAGAGACTGTAAAATCTTAAACAGGTGGTCACCTGAAAAGGGTTGTAGGACCCATTGATAAGGGAAGCGACTATTCATACCTTCGTTGGCCCCAAGAAAGTAGGTCCGCATATCGTTCTCATATCCAGCTGCGATAAGGCATTGTTGACCTTGGTGGTTCTGTGTAAACTCTACAATTTCATTAATGGCTTCTTGACCATAGTTTGAGCCGGTGGAAGTTAAAGCATAGGCTTCATCAATGAAAGCAACCCGATCTATAGTTTCTATCAAAGCGAGTCGACTTTTCGCGACTGTGGACCCGGCAAATTGACCAATAAAAGTACCTGCAGAGTACGGCAGGACATCGGTGCCGCCCAGAATACCAGTACCAATCAACATTTTACCAATTAACCTGCTTAAGACACTCTTACCAGTACCCGGGGGTCCCATAATCACCATATTTAGGTACCGAGATTCCATTTTTTCCGGGGCTCGAATAATCAATTTAATCAACTTGGTTACCCCGAGTCTGATGTTCTTGCGTGCAGGTTGTTTGGTCAGCTTATAGAACTCGTACATATGCTTAATTAAGTAGAGTAGCGGATACTGAATACAGGTTTCGATATCTTCATCCATGGCCCTCCTACAGCGTCGAATATTAATGTACTTGGCCTTTAACTGTTTCCTGGCGTTCTCCAGTTGAGTTTTGGGGTGATCTTCGATCGCTTGTTCCGGGATGTGGACCTTGCCTTCCCCTATAACTGTTCTGGTCGGTGGAAACCCTGCACATGGTTCATATTTATTAGGGACTGGGCTTGACGGCCCCTCTTTACTCTTGATGAGCTCTTTGATATCGGTATCTAAGCTTTTCACGTTTAGCTCCTCATCGTAGTACTTCAACTCAGGTGTACCTGGAGCACCCTTAATAAACTGAATCTTGGGTTTTACACCAAAAGCACAAATAAACTCATTATAAGATCTTTGTGCTTCTACTAATTCAATAGTTGTTTTTTTCAGTTCTTCCGCAATACGCTTTTCTTTTGTCTGCATTAATTTCCTAAAACTATTCGCATGATCCTGTTGCCACTTAGCATCATTACATAGGTTATAAAGAAGCCAAGGTAGATCATCCTTTTCTGGAGGTAGAGTGGGCCAGGTCTTTTTGATCTCAAGACAAGGTTCGGTACTATCCGGATCCCGTACTTTAACTGTTTCTATATCCTGTTCTTTAAGTTTTTCTGTCATTATTCCAGATTCCAGAATAGCTGCCATTTGAGTGCTTTTTTTATTTGTTGTAATTTTTTTTAATTTATACTAAGTAGTCCTTGACGTAGTCGTAGCACTGAGAACAGTACTGTCGCGTAGTTTTGCGTGTACAATTGACTCCAAGGCATTCCCGTTCTTTGCGCGGTGGTGGTGGGCGGTAACAGTTATCACAGAACCTTCGTCGGCAGCGTACCCCACACGATTCACATGGCGTTAAAAAGCAGTCACGACACAATTCGCGCGGGCAAGGTCTACCACATTCCCGGCATGGGCTCAGGTAGCAACGGCGACAGAGAGGGTACTGGCTGTAAAAGCCACATTGTTGACAGGGGATACAAGTTCTCTTGTATTCTTGATGACAGGGTGTGCAGTACTTCCTATCCCGATAGGGTGCCCGAGTACAATCAGGATTCGCGCAGGTCCGGGTTGCCATTGAGGGAGGGAGGATGGATTCTTGTTTTTTTTTTGTGAAAGTGGAAAATATTTAAGTTGAGGTCTTGTTTGAACGAGGGGGAAGTCTGTGGGAAACCGGAGAACCTGGGGGAGGAGACGATGTCCAAGATTGTGGTTCTGGGCTAAACACACGTTTACCTTCCCAGTCAGAGTCAGAGTCTATGTGCATTAAGGGGCTCCATGGTGGTGTGGTAGGGCTTGGTGGCGGTAAAATACAGCACCCCAAACGCACAGCCAGTTCTTGTAAACATTCCATTTTGTTTTCTTTTTAAAGGTTCTATCACCTTTTCTCTTTTTAAACACATGGCTACCCCTGAATACAAGGCCTGGTTACAGGGAGATAGTAAATTTCACTGGATGCAAGTTGCCGCACCTGTTGCTATGTCAGTTAATGAGATGGCGTGGCAAAGCATTCCCGGCACGCATGTGGGAATTACGTACAAGTGTTTTAGGTTACGTCCACGGTTTCAACATCCATTTGAGCCAGCTCTACATCCGTTGGGGCTATGGTCCTTGATCGATAAGGTAAATTTGGAGAGTATAAATTTGGAGAGTTATAAAGGTGCAAATTATATATCCAAAGACCATGTAGCTTACTTTTTTCGTGACTTACCTATCCATTCAGATGGTTACGTGCACTTGCCAAAAGTACATCCGACTGAATCTCTGGTGAGTGTGTGGTTTCAAGAACCGGGTGAAGGGCAGTACAGTCAACCAGACACTTTACAAGTAAGCATGCGGGCTCCTGCTAATACAGTGCGCGTTTTAGCACGATATGTTGTTTATTCTGTAGAAGCTGCAGACAACGATGTAAAAAAAGATTGGTACGGTCTCGAGTGGACTTGAACCACCAATCTATCGGTTAACAGCCGAACGTCCTAACCTATTAGACCACGAGACCCAAGGCAATATCGCAAATTTAATAATCCGAATCATCGCCACCAAAACCGTCAGAGTAATAGTCAGGATCATTTTCTGCCTCGTAGTCCAGGTAATGATTTAGCCTTTGCCAAAATTCCTCATCGATTGGGTCTCGGTTGGGCTCCACAGGTTGCACAGGTTCCGCAGGTTGCACAGGCTCCGCAGGGTTCGCAGGTTGCACAGGCTCTACAGGCGGCTCGTTTTGCGGGTTTTGTTTCTGGATTGACATTTTTAGGATGTGGTGGACTAAATTTAGGTTGTGTCCTAAAATCGAAGTTTTCGACAACTGACCAATGTCGCCGATTGTCGCCGGCGACATTTGGCGACATTTGGCGACACCATCTACACTGACCGGACAATGACCGATATATCAAGACAATGCCAACTTTGAGATTTAGGATTTTTAGGTCCTTGGACCGCCCTAAATTGCTGCCCTAAAATCGACCTTTTCGACAACTGACCAATGTCGCCGATTGTCGCCGGCGACATTTGGCGACACCATCTACACTGACCGGGTATAACCTGTTTATATCCAGATATTCTAAATCTTGTGAAACAAATGAGCAAGTCAAGGAACAGTCGCAAAATCAAAGATAGTTGGCAAGATATAAGGAAGGGTTAGCTCAAGGCAAGTCACCACATGAAATTTCCAATAAACAGGTTCGACCAGGTTTGGTCGGTGGTTGGTGTTATAAAGTTTCCAGTTTATTATGTCCAAACAAAAGAAGGTAGCAGCCACGAATCTTCAACATCCAAAAAAGTAGAAACAATAAAAAAGTTACGAAAACGTAACATAAGCATCTTCACCACCACAACGTACCAACTGGTACAACACCATAGAGAAGGCGTGAATTGCTTCGGAATAAACGGCGCGAATATCCCTGGGCTTTTCTTGCAGGTTGGGTATACACAGCCTGCGTAACTTATCGGTAAGATGGCTAACATCCATAAAATCATCGTGATAGAGCCCATGTTCGTAACCCGGATACTTTAAATGCACAACCTTATCATAACTAATACGACCATCAAACTTGCGCACTTGATATCGCATCTCCAGGGGCATTAGTAACTTTTACTCTTTGGGTCCCTGTTAAAAAAGGGTGCAGCAGAGCAGACGCGGCCGTCCATCGCTGCTCTGGATCAATAATCAAGCATTGGCGTAAGAAATCTATGAAGTCTGGCGACGCGTGGGGTAGTTCGAGCGGTCGCTGCGGCCACTTGGGATACGTATCCTTCCAATGCACAAACCCATGCGCGTGGGCGGGTGGCGTTCCTAGGCGATGGAAGATGGCAAAGACTTGACCAATCTCAGAATCGCCCCGGAATAAGATCTGTCCCGCCATGTGGCATTCTGCCAAGACACAGGCCGCGGCCCAAACATCTACTTTTTCATCGTAACGATATTCGGTGGACAAACCCCCAATTAGCAAGGCTTCTGGGGCCCGGTACCATAGCGTGGAGGCTTCTATATCAAATTTAACCTTCTTCTTGGTGGCTAAACCAAAATCGGCCAAGATTAGGTTGCATTTGGGATCCAGTAAAATATTATCCGGTTTGATGTCCCGGTGAATAAAGTTTTGCTGGTGACAATGGGCAATGGCTTCAAATAATTGTTGAGCACATTTGCGTATATCCAACCTGTGCTTGGCCTTAAGTGCAGTTCTTAAGTTTTTAGGATATAGGGGAAAGACCATATACACCAGGTTGTTGCAAACAAAGGCGTCCATAAAATTAATGATCCTGGGGTGCCTTAAGACTCGTAAGGCGTTATATTCCGCCACCGCACCTTCATCATCGGCAGGTTGGATCTTAACCGCCACTAGGGTCCCATTCTTTATGTTTTGTGCCGCGTAAACCCGACCATATTCACCCTTGGCAATAGGATGTTTGAGCTGATAGGGGTAAGCAAACTTGGCGTAGATGCGGCGCCCAAAAGGCATCTCCTTGTTGTTCTTTTTTTTAACTGTACTGGAAATGTTATCGGTCATTGAAAGAGACATGGATGAAGCACGAGTAATACCTCACCTTCATGCAATTGGCCGAGTATTGTTTGATAAAGGTTGTGCTGGCTTGGGCAGTTGGGAAGTTCATATTGTTAAAAGTTCCAAGCGTGATTTGTATGTTAAGGTGGCTGGTCTGGTATTTCTTCTTCGGTTGGATAATCAATATCTAGAGGTCCCGCAAGTCTTGAACCCGCGACCGATGTTGGACATCTGCGAGACTAAGCATATCGGGCATCTGCATATTGACATATCAAGCAATTGTTATATGCATCAGCTTCATAATGCTGGTGGTTACGAGTGTGACGAATGTCAACGAGTCTATCGCGCGTGCCGGTATTTTATGGCATGTCGCGATTGTGATTACGATTGTTGCTGTTATTGTGTACCGAAACATATTCATGTCTTGCGCAAATACGACTGTACATGCCAGTATGTCGGCGCGCGGTTAACTTTAAATGAAGATTAATGAGAACAAACAAAAAAAAAAGAGACAAGACATGGATGAGGCTAAGAAGTACGTCTTGTTGCATTTGATAGACATTGCAGAACTTTTATACCTTAAGGGTACCGACTTACATCAAGATATAACTTTAATTCAAACCGAGAAAGGTGATATATTTCTTGAAGCGGATGATCTGTCGGGGTGCTTAGAGCTCAAATTTAACGGAGAATGGCAACCAGAGCACAAACACATTTTATCTTTGCATGGTGAAGTGTTAGAGCTGGGGGAATTGCGGATTGAGCTAGATAAGGACTGTGTCCCCCATCAGCGCAAGCCTGCGGGATTTTATTGTGATGAATGTGAACGCACATATCATTCGTCTCCTTATATGTTCTCATGTGATGACCATGATCAGGATTATTGTGCTTATTGCTACTCTGGTCAGCATGAAGGTTGTGCAGGTATTGTCAAACAAACTTGTACTTGTAAGTTCCAAGGCTATGAGCTTATACCTCCTAATTAAAGATGAATATCGCTGGGTTCTAAACCAGCTTCTTGTAGGGTCATCATTCTGCGTGGATTTCGCGCGGATTCCAGAGGCTCATAGGGACTCTCGGCGTTCTCTGTCCAGTCTTGAAAACCTTCCGCATTACTGACATCAACCCCAAAGACTTGACCTAAGACATCAAGGTTCTCTCTTTGGTTTTGTGCGACCTCAGCTTTGGTAAAGCAAAAATCACCCCCATCGTTACAATAAAATTTAAATCCTTGCTCCCCTAATTCTCGTAATGTTACTGCGCGTGGTTCTCCCACCTGTTTCCACGTACATCCATCCTGTCCGAGTTCCTGATCAGGCGCACATTCTGCTTCTCCAGGAAACGAGAACCATTTACCTCTGGCCACCCAGGAATCGCCAGCTGCATTAATAACGCTGCTATCCACTGGAGCCGCTACCGCACCCACGGCAGTAGTCGACCCATAGGCTCCTGTACTGGCCGGATACATGGCCACATTGCAGGCGTAATCTTGATCGATACCTTCACAATCACATAGACCCTCCTTACACTTACCTTCCCCACAATCTCGGTCGTCATTGCAAGAAGCGCCCGGTGAACAGCATACACATTTCCCATTAGTGCAGACCCCACCCGTTCCTGGGCAATCAGCGTCTTCCTCACAGGCAGTGTTCCGGGCACAGCCGCTGGGATTACACTTGGCGTACTCTGCGTAGGGAGGACAAAAGTACTGATCTACATATTCTGTGGGGCATGCGTTTGTTGTGGGTAAGTACTCGATTTCATACTCGGTCATAACCCGGTCGCGCCAATTCGCGTGTCGATTAGCAATTAAAGATCCTGTGTAATAGACCTGTCCTTCTAGATCGGCAGTGTTATTGTTGCGTACATAGCCTGGAGCCTCTTCCGCGCGATATGTCTTCAATGTTTGTGGACATGGTGGACATGTTTCTTGTTCCTGTTGTTGTTGCTGGGCTTGAAGTGGTGTGCTCTTTAGTTCTTGCCTGCAACGTAATAACTGGTGCTGAGTTCGATCACGCGCTATACTTAAGGCAATAGTCGTTAAAAAGAATACTCCAGCTAGTACGCCAAGGACAATGCAAAGTTGTTTCATGGTTTTGTTTTTTTTTCACAGTCTAATAAAATATTTGTCATAGCAAAAAAAAAAGTCATGAGTCATGAGGAAAAAGAAAAACTAGAGGAAAAAAAGGATTGTTTTAAGGGTAATAATAACAAATGTTTTCCGCCGTCTAGCCAGTATCCATTAGTAATTCCAGAGAGAGCACGAAACAGTATTCGGAAAACACCCCCAACAGAATTCATAAGGCCTTCAACACAAGAAGCATATCGATATATTATTAATTTATTATCACGTGGCGGATTGGTTTTAGAAGATGTTCCTGATTATGGTGACTGTGGGTATGAGTCTGTGGCATATCAACTTAATGCGTTAAAAGTGGATGGAAAAGATGATTGGAGCATCAAGTCCGTACGTTTAAAAATATGGGACACGCTTAATAAGTACAAAGATATTGAGAAGTTAGAGGGTACATGGAATATGTGGCTAAAAGAAGAGCTCAACGACATTGATGCTCTTAAATATGCGATAGTACAAACATTTGACGAACAAAAAGCCTTTAGAGATCTGCCAGATGATGAGCAAAAAAAAGATGAAGGTTATCAATACAAGATACGCATGCCTAAATGGTTTGGGCAAGGTGATATTCTTGTTTTAAGTGTGGCGTTTCCAGATATTAGATTTCATGTTGTTAACGCTAGCGGCTCTAAAGTTGATAAAAAGATTCAGGTGCTTGGAGGATACGTTCCCGGTGCGGGAGCAAATTTGAATTTAAGTGAAGCTAAAGGTGATGTTTGGTTATGTTTTATTATAAACCACTGGATGCCCATATGGAGGGATTATAGTTCCTTGGAGCGCCCCCCAAAGAGACCTTCATCTCCAAAGCACCCCCCAAAGAGACCCCGTCGCGCTACAGCCACAACGCAAATCATGGACACTTGTAGTTATAAGACCGCGAAACTAATTGGAGATGGCGTGGAAGTTAAGACAAGTACGATGCCTGATATTGGTAATGGATTGTTTGTGACCCAGGATTTTAAGAAAGGTGATGCGATTACAGAATATGATGGTGACTTAATCACCAGAGAGGAGGCCAAGAAAATACGAAGCGAAGGTAAACATAAAGAATCTCATTTCTTGGGCTTAGCCACGACGGATGTGGTCATTGCGGGAATCAGAGAACCCGAAGATGGTCGGGGTGGTGCGTCCTTTGCTAATCACAATCCCGAAAAAGCCAATGCCAGGTTGTGTATATCCACACATATTGGGATTCCAGGCGTGATGAGGCCCTCCAAAATCACGGATGATGAGAAAGAAGAAGTGGAGGTGGCGGCCCGAGGGTGGGTAAGGGCGATACGTGACATCAAAAAAGGTGAAGAAGTATTTATCAATTATGGCCGCGGCTTTGATATGCCAGCTGCTCCTCCAAAACGTCCCCGGCCCGAATTTGAACCCAAACCATGGCATCTGCCCAAGGATTCACCTGTCCTAAAATCTAAGAAAAGACTAAGGAGTGAGGTCGTGCATATTGTGCGTCACTTGAATAATTACGTGACCGAAGCTGACCTTCAGGAAGATCCCGGTAAGATCTTGGGCTTTCAAACTTATTACTTCCTGTTGGGGGTAATCCAAGGCTTTGTACATATGCCTTATATTGGTGATCTTTTAACTGGGAAACTTTTAGAATATTATGAGGCTCTGTCGGGCATAGATGAAGAAGCGGCGCAACCATACGTTGAAACTGCACAATACTTTGCTCGAATCCGCAAGCTCCCATCTCAAGAATCTGTGCAATGGATCCCCATTACAACATCAAAAGTTACCAGGGCTGGTAATATAGTCGAACAACAAATCACGGAAAAGATTGGCGATGTCACCCAAAAATATGCTAAAAAAGCAGCTCAGGCCTGGAGAAGAATCACTGCGGAAACAACCAGCACCTGGATTGCCAACCCTGCAAACCCAGATATCTTGGATCAATGTGTCAGATTTTTACAACGACCAGAAATTAGTGCACAATTCACCCGAGAGTTAAGCTTTAACAAAAAGTCAGACATTCTTGGGTCTTTGTCTTCGGCAAGGTTGTACTTCTTTACTCATGTGATTTATATTTTTAGTGCTTACGGTTTAAGTTCGGTAACCAAGCGTATCAATCCAAACCTGGGTCAAGAGTGGCATAGTTGGTTGAGTCAGTGGTATAAGACCTTAATGATAAGACAAAGGCGGGTAAAGAATTATGAAATTTTTTTGGAGATTTGTATCTGTCTTGTTATTTTACGTGACTTTGGAGACTTTCCGAAGACGTTTTTGGACCATATATCAGAGGATAAGTTTGGGCCTCTCACGATTGAAAAGAAAGGGAAATCCCAGTACACCAAATATTATCGGTTCCGTCAAGCTGGCATTAAAGAGCGGTATCAATATATCCACACCCATTTGGTTGCGGCCCACTTTTTAGCGTTGCTTAGTGCGGAAGATACAGCACCAATAGTGGATGTGGACGATATTCGAGAACTGCCGGTCCAAGCGATCGACTTTTCAGACGACCCCAACCTTCCAGAGGATCCCGGGTTTCAGGCCGAGTTTCCAGAGGATCCCGGGTTTCAGGAGGATCCCGGATTTCAGGCCGAGTTTCCAGAGGATCCCGGGTTTCAGGCCGGGTTTCAGGAGGATCCCGGGTTTCAGGCCGGGTTTCAGGAGGATCCCGAGTTTCTGGATACCAAGCATATTGATTTGGACGTTAAGGACTTGGCGGAGACATTGTTAAAAGCTCGGTATACATACAATTTGCGCGGCTTAAGTCCAGAGAGTCTTCCATGTGACTTGGAAGCATATGCGGATTGGGTCAAAGAAAATGTGGGTGATCCTTGGGGTCGGAACACCGAAGTTCAAAATACGATATTGAGTGTAGAAGGTGGTCCCATGTATGAAGAACTTCATCGGTTGCGTACCGAGCGAAAACTGCAGCGATACTTAGGTCCTTACTTTACCGCAGCCTTAGCGCAAGAACAAAACCTGGATGTCCTCGTGTGTCGTTTGGAACGTTTACTCCAAGAACAACCTCAAGCCCGGCCACGTCAGGTCTATCAAGCCTTGCGTAGACTCAGATCACGCGCCCGGTACCCTGCGTTTATTCAAGAATTATACCAGGACCGCATGTTACTCCCACCCTCTCAGAGGCGATGGTTAAGCAATGTATATTATCGTTATCATCACGGACAACCGTTACGTCCGGAAACCCGTGGAATGTTACGGCGCTTGGCTAGTGTATAATAAAGGTACCGATTTTTGTCGATTCTCGTAACCGCATAAAAAATTATGACCACAAGCACCGATTATCAGGCGGCGTACTTATTGATGGTGCTTCATGGGAAATTGGAACCTTGGAAGCAACAAAAGATTCAACAATCAATAAATATAATGGCCAGTTTAGAACAATTGACAGCAAGACAAGGGACGGTACAGGCCCCAGCGAAGCAAACCCCTGCGAAACAAACCCCTGTGAAGCAAACTCCCGCGAAGCGTAAACGACCCGTTGTAATCGTGGTACCACCGCGCAAGATAAGAAGCCTTCCGAGACACTGTTGTTCACGCTGTGGAACCTACAACTTGTGCACGCGCAAGAATTGTCATCGACCGTATTCCGATCAAATTTACCCAGACACTCTAGGGCAGTTGCTGTTGGCGCGCCTCCCGATAATTGGGGTTACTGCCCTAACTTTGGACTACATCTTACAGGCATACTGCCCCCTACTCTGTCCGCACTGTAGTAGTAAACGATAAGTTTTTTTTTGTGCTTTGTTTGCATATAATTATCGATTTAATCCCTTAGGTTATTGGACATTTTTTATTAATGTGCACACAAATCCTTTCGACTGATGGCATTTTTTTGTTGCCTAAAATAAACCTCAAAAAACATCATGCCGAAGCGTAAATCCTCTCCCAAACGTAAAGGTGCTCCCAAAAAGAAGCGACGGTCCAGCCCTGCCCCTAAGCCTGTTGGCTCACGACAAATTCGTGGTAAGCACACTTATGCATTTACTAAGCGCGGATCCCTGTTAGTGAAGGCCAAGTCTCCCAAGGCTAAGCGCACCTGGCGATACTGCAGTCCAAAGAGTAGCTGTGGGGATAATACCCCCCTGGACTTACTCAAGAGAGCCAGAGCGGCCAAACAGCGAAATGGAAAGAAGAAGTAAGTAGTTTTTTTTTTTGTTTGTTTGGTTCCGGTCTTGTTTATTTTTGAATATAGGCGGTGGGTAGAATAATTAGAAGCAACGCGGCCACTCCCAAGACAGGCACTAGCCAGCTCCAGGGGTGTACGCACCGCACTGTTTTCTTTGCTAGCTTAGGTTGTAAACATCCCAACAATAAAAACAAAAACATCATTGTAAAAATTAAGGCCGAGAGGGCGTATAACCATTTACTGGTTAAGCTGTTCGGATTTTCCTTGAAGAGCGCGTCAAAGGAAGTCTTGAAGGCATCATTCAAGGCTAAGGCTAACAAGAACCCTAAGGACGTTGCTAGTACTTTAATAGTTTCGACACCAAAGTTGAAGCTCATTCTTTTTTAATGTGTTTTTTAAAAATGTACAATCGCGGGTGGAATGCCTGCGTTACGACGTTGCGCTTCACAGAACGTGTCATCAGGCCTGGATAATTTTTGGGTGTAAATGTCATTGTTCGAGGGCGCATTCAAGTTTATTAATTGAGCTAAGGCTTGGCGTCGGTTCCAATTGGAGTAAGGTTGTTCTTTGGCACCGGCAATGATGGCACGCTCATAAAGTTTAGCATTGAGATCAGCTTCCCAAACCATGGAAGAGTTCCAGGGTGCAACCTCACAAGGTTGAGCGTGGGGAAAGAATTGGGTATAAGATCCGGTCATGGAGGGGGTGGCTGTTGTAGTAAACGGTTGCCAGGATCGGTGTAAGGTGGGTTTGACAAAAGTATTTGTATAAGGATAGACGTTATCATTGTAGATGTTAGGCCTTGTATCTAAAGGTGCCATGTTCTGAGCGGGGCAAGCATCCGGTGCTGGCCGAGGACGTAGGTCTGCGGAACCAAAGTAATAATCCTTAGGAGCTTGATGAATATCTCCGACCGAACCACAGTAGACATTTGAAAAGTAGGCATTATGATGGTTATTTTGCAGCCTGGATTGACTCATGTAATCATAGCCAAAAGTTCGGTTGCGCTCCGTCAAGGAATCATAGAGCTGATATTTGAAGGCTGGCTTAGTGTAAGAATTTGTTCCTTCAATGGTATTCATGCTTCTTTTTATTCTTGTAACCTAAGATAATTTGTAGTACCGCACACCAATCATACCACCGTAAGATTCTAAGAAGGTAGAATACTTAAGCCTGCGGCACTCAATGTCCAAGTCTAGATCTTGGACAGAATCTTGGAGAACCAGATAACGTAGCTGGTACTGGGCTTCTTGTACCTCAGTACGTCCAAAGACCAAGAGATCAGGATCTTGGCGAATAAGGTCCCGTAGCTCGGAAATAATCTTGGCCTCTGTTTGAATCTTCTTGTCCTGGATCAGTCCAAGGCTTTGATCAATAATCTGGTTGAGGGAGAGAACTTCGGAAATTTTGTGGTAACCCAAGAGCGTAACATGACTTAGTCTTGTACTTTGACGAAGCCGCTCCAGGATTTCTCGAGGTAACTGTGTATTTCCTGCGACAATCAGCGTACTTGGGCCGCGCAAAAAATGTTCACAGGCGGCCACAATTTTGGTCTGGTACACGTGGCGTTTTTCTTTCCGGATCCGCGCCAGGCGATTGGTGGATTGCCCACCACGTCGGGTATCCGTAGGTAGGTTGGTATTCATATTGAACAAGATGTGGCGTTCTGAACCTTGGGCCTTGGCTAGGTAGGCTTGCTTGGATGTCACCACAAGGTAATGATGGGCTTGATGTGTAACAAACAAATCCTGAACTAGTTCGGTGTGAAAGCGGCTATCACAGCGATAAAAATTACGCTGTAATCTAGTGGGAGGTACGAGAGCATAAGACTTACCTTCGCCACAGAATAAGATCAATCCTGTGTCTGGTACCTTACGGTAGGTTTTGATCGTCGCCTTAGCTTGACGGATGGCTCGACGTACAGCCTGACGGTTAAACCCGCGACTTGATATTACCCGCGACACCGTATTCTTGGTGCAATAACTTACGAGTCATATCGAGACTGGCGGGCTTGTAACTAAGGCCCAAGGTAATCATTGATGTTCCGTGACCTTCAATGGCGCTTAATTCATCAAGAGTTTCCATGGTTTTTTTTCAAGTGGAAATATTATTTTAGTTTAGCTTAACAATTTGTCCACTGTAGACAAACGTGCTGTGACAATCGGCTAACGTTGTACCCACTTTGTTCAGTACAATCTCTCGATTAGTTAGAGCTTTGTAGTACACTACTTCGTCGGGGCCTAAGTCCATAACGGACCATGGGATAGTCGGAATGATGTCTGCATTATTCACAATGGAGTAAAGGTTCTGTCGGGTGGTCATGATATGCTGGGCTGTTTCCGGATCAAAGACTCGTGGTGATGCGGACGCGTACCCAACGATGTTGTCTCCGGCTTTAGTGGTTAGGTTGGTCATGGCACCACCCAGACTGTGACCAAAGACCACGATTTGTGGCATCTCCGGATCCGTGGCCAAATCTTTCAGCTCGGGCCAGATTTCATCGTAGAGCGAGGCAAAACCCTTGTGTACGGTTCCAATCCCTTCGAGTTGGACTTGTCGAAACTGAAGGTCCAATTCCACTTCTGCTTCGGTTTGAGTGCCGCGCCATATAATATACCGGACATCCCCAATTCTAAAGACAACACACGAAAATGGATCCTCCGGAGCATTCTTGGAGTAGGAACATTTTAATTCAATCTTATCAGCCGGTATCTCGTCAATCTTATTTTCAGAGATTAGGTCCAGGTAATGATAAAGCTGACCAAGACTTTCAGCTACTGTGGCATCGTTCTGGAATGGGATAACTTCTAGGTCTGGAGACTCGCAGGTTGGCTCACAAGTTTTTACCAATTGCCGGGCAAACATATCTGTTAAGTAAGTGTACGCATCACCACACAACTGTAATAAAGGAAGGTACTCTTGAACAAAGAAAATCGCAAGGCCCACAAGCCCTAGGACCAAGGCTAAGAGGACTCCTAGAGTAATGTAAAAGTTTGTCTTTTGTTTCTTGACTTGTTTCGTGAGCTGAGAGATGGAAGACATGTCTTTATTTGTTTCTACATATAATATATATAAGGGTGGGAATAGAGGTAGGATACCGCGTTGCGCCGGTAAGAACTATTACCAAACCAAGGGTCACCATAAAGTGGCCCTGTGATAGTTGGAGAGGTTAAGATATTGTGTACACCGATCACACGCGAGGGAGGGGATGCATAACTAAAATACCAAGACATTTTTTTTAATGTAGGGTTTCATTAAATGCTCCGGTTACGCCGAGATCAAATTGGTGACGAGAAACGATTGGTGCGTGATTTGACCCGAGAGATCACACAGTATGGCAAGAAGAAGCGCAAGATTGTTAAATTCTATGCCTTCGAGGGGCGTAGTTGGGTTTGGTTGCCGCGATTTTATGCCATAAGGCGAAATTTCGACGTCGCAGTAGATACGGATCTGCCATTACATCAACCTGGACTTACCCTCAATGGTCAGCTTCTGAAGACCAAGCGCCGTCCCCAAGTCCGTGTCTTTGAGGCGGCTATACATGCCCTCAATAAGCGCGGGGGAACGATCATTACATTACCCTGTGGTGCAGGAAAGACAAACGTCGGGATAGCTTTGTGTGTATACTACGGGGTGAAGACCTTAGTGCTGTGTCATAACATGACATTGATGAATCAGTGGAAGCAACGCTTGGAAACGTTTGTGAAAGGAGGTATCCGTGTGGGTCGCATTCAACAAAACGTGTGTGACACCCAGGATAAAGATGTAGTCCTGGCATCATTGCAATCTCTACACGCGCGAAATTATCCGGAAGAAGCATTGCGGTACGGGATGGTTATTGTTGACGAAGCCCATCATATTGTGGCGCAGACCTTTGCATGGGCCTTGAAGAAGTTGACGTTTAAGTACTCCATAGGCCTGACCGCGACTCTGGAGCGTCGTGATAAGTTGGAGGATATGGTGTGCCTATTAATCGGTCAACCGTGCACGTACTTGGTGAAACCCGGCGAACTGGAACCAACTGGTCGGCTCTGCCTCGCCATCGATGCTAGACCGGATGTCCAGGTGAATGTCGTTCATTTTCGGCGCGGGAAACAACGTGTGAGAACCAATCGACGTGGAGATGTACAGTACAGCACTATGGTCACCTGGTTAACGCAAGACGCAGAACGAAATCGCCTCTTGTTGCAACTGGTGTCTATGATGCGGCAAGATGGTCGTCAGGGTCTATTGTTGTCGGACCGTGTGGATCATCTTCGCTACCTCCATGAGCATATCCCAGACAGTGAGATCTTTACTGGGAAACTCAAAACAGAAAAACAACAAGATGCGGCAGCAGAGAAAGAGTTTAAAAAGTTCATGACCCTGAGCACATACAGACAATTTGCAGAAGCTATGGATTTTTGTGGGAATTTTATTATCTTGGCAACTCCAGTCTCTGCAGTGGAACAACCAGTGGGCAGGATTCTGAGGGATCGTTTGGTGTACTGGAAACACGTGCGGTGCCAGGCCATTCAAGATTTGCTTTTGGATGCACAGCTTCCGGCTCCTGTGGTAACAGACTACTTGTTCCAGTGCCTGCGCCCAGTAATTATTGATTTCTTTGATGTCTTCAGCATCTTTGCGGGCATGGCCAACAAAAGATTGAAGTACTATACCAAAGCCGGTTTTGAACTGATTCATGTGCGGGATTTGTAAGCTCACTGGTAAAAAAAAAAAAAAATACAATAATAAAAGAAAAAACAATGGCCTCCGATATGAAGAAAAATTTGCTTTGGGTAGATTTAACAGAGATTGATGATGATGACATTATATATGATAATCAAACTATTAAGTGGAATTTTAATGTTCATGTGCCAATCACAAAGGAACAAATGCAAGCTGCGTTTGGTGGGTATATAAATAGGGGCGGCTTTATGGTAGGTCCAAGTGATTTTTATGGTGTCATGAAGACATTCAGACCAAATTTACACTACCGAGTTCGTGATGTCAATGGCATCCCACAAATTTCATCGTTTACAGGTAAACCTAGAGTTAAAAAACCAGTGTTAAGATCAGTTAAAAGCATCCCCAAGGTTAAAATACAAGCGAAATGGTATTCCGTTAAAGATCAAAGTCCAAAACCTAGATGGTTTAAAAAAGCCTTAGACAAGCTGGGAGCTGCTAATGTATTTGGATCACAATCATGGGGAAGCACTATCATGACAATTGATGGAACCGTTCTCAAAGTGCCATTAGTAGATGGTCTCAAATATAGGGATGCCATAAAGGAATATAATGGTGCCAGAATAATTAAATTTGGTGAGCCGTTGCCAACCTCTACTTATGCGCGGCTAGCAAGGAATAATGAGGTATTGTTAGTTTCATATACATTTAAGCGGGGATATCTAAAACACATAGTTATGAATGATGGAAAAGGTCCTGGAATGTTTGTAGAATCCCACCCTTTTCCTCATTATGCTTTTGCAGCGAATCGAAAAACTAAGGCTATAATTACATTAGGTCGTAAATCACATAGAGCTGATGATTTATATGATTTTACATCATTTACTCTTCCTTATGGATATGTGATGTATATACCTGAAAATACTATACACACTGATGGGTTGACAATTGGAAGCATGGCTATATCTGTAGATGTAAAAGAGGATAAAGCAGACACGGCCTTTTTACGTAGTAAAACTGGAGAACTTGTTTCCATTAAGAGTGTTCCACCATCAAGCTGTATTGAAAAGAAAGGAGAGGTTGTGTATGTTAGTCGCAAAGGTGATCATGATGTTTGTAAAACGCCGAAAGATATGTTCTACATGGTTAAAGGTAGTGGGCGTAGGCGTGCGTTGCCTATAACCTGTGCCAGCAAACACGAAAAGATGAAAGCATGTAAAACAAAAACTAGGAGAAAAACTTCGTCAAGGAAGAAAAGCAGTCGGAGAAAATCAACCTAACGTGGAACAACCAGTGGGAAGGATCCTGAGGGATCGCTTGGTTTACTGGGTGCATATACGGTGTCAGGCTATTCAGAACTTGCTCTTGGACTTATGCCTTCCGGCCCCGATTGTGACGGACTATTTGTTTCAATGTTTGCGACCTGTCATCATTGATTTCTTTGATGTCTTCAGCATCTTTGCGGGCATGGCCAACAAAAGATTGAAGTACTATACCAAAGCCGGTTTTGAATTAATTCATGTGCGGGACTTGTAGATCGTTTATTAAAGGTACATTAAAGAAAAAAAACTTTCGAATTAACAACACGTGCACACAGAAAAAAAAAGAAGGATGGACTTGGATATCAGCTACCATGAATTGGAGTACTTTCGCAAGATCTGGTACGGTATGAATATTTTACCACCTCACTACCGCAATCCAGCTCTCATTGCCGTAACTCAGCAGCTACTCATATACAACCAAGGACGTCACCCAACCTTGGAAGAAGTTCTACATGCCTGGGCCCATGAACTAGACCGAGGCTGTGGATGTTTGGAGCAAATGACATTGGAAAGACGTATTTTATTCTTGACACACTTGTGTCAAACATATCCAGGACAGGTCACTTGTGGTACTATAAATGTGTATCGGATGTTCTACGCTGCGGAAGGTCGCCTGCCTACACCACTAGAACTGGTGGGCTTTTGTAATAATACGGTGCAACTCATGATAAATCCGGATCAGTACTGTCAAGACAACAAACTTTTAACGCCTACACCTAACTTAAATCAACTTCCGACGCGCATCACCCAGAACGCCAATGTAAATTGCGGGATTTGTCAAGAAACCATTGTCGCGGATAGCGAAGTTTTTGTCATCCCTGGCTGTGAACATGAATTTCATTCCCGCGAAGAAGATTGTCTAGGGACTTCGTGTATCTTGAATTGGTTGCGTACGAATCGGAAGTGTCCCGTGTGCAATCAAGAAGTAATTATATCTGCACCCAATAATTCTAAAACATGACGATGGTCCAGGGCGCAGTTGGAACAGGTGAGGGTGGTGACCGGATCCGAAAAACCGTAAGGGACCAAAGGTGCGGAACAAATATCTTGGATTGTCACGGCGTTCTCTGTTAATAAAGCCAAGATATACGCCACTTGATCCGTATTCGTAATAATAATCTTTATCATTCTCCTCTCCCTCTTTCCGTGTTTGAATGTTTTTTGGTGCCAAGCCGAACTTAAACACATCTACCTCGAAGTGGGTTTGATAAAAAATGCAATGAAACCCAAGATCATACCTACTGGTGCCATGAAGACAGATAAAACAATAGCTGCGATACCTAAATCTTTATTGGGATTACCTTTACCCAAGGATAAGGCACCCAGCACAATGCCTGTGACCATCATGGCAAAGCCCAGGACACCTACACTAATGGCTGTGTCACGGCCAGCCTTCATGGCATCCCCGATGATATTGGATTGCTGAGCTTGGGTAGCTTGTTGCCCGGCTTTTTGCGCGGCTTGTTGCTGATCGTCTTGAGATATGTTACGAGAACAGGGCATAATTGAAGTCTTGTGCTTTGTTTTTTAATTTATCAGCCAAATAAAAAAAAACGACAAATGAATTACTTAGTCAGCGCTCTGAGTTTTTTATTCCCCTCAACCAAAAATCCTGAACCTTCGTTTGCTCTAACTTTGGGTTGTTATGCTGTCAAATTAACTGTACACCCTCAAACCGAGGATTGGATAGACTTGTGTGATGAAGTGGTTCGCCAAGCCATTTACTTTAAATTCCCAATCTGTGAACATCCTCTGGTACATGCTTGTGCACAATTATTAAGATACTATCTGGTCCCGCGCCGCCGAAGTTGGTGGTAGCTTACATTTGGTAGCATCTAGCATTTCCACTTTTTTTCGGAGGTGACCATGTCTGAGTTAAGTAATGTCGGCAAAGTCTTTGGTGTGACCTGCGCTTTGGGTGCCGCCCTGATGTGTTTTGGTTTTGGGAAAGGCTACACGGCTCAGACAGTACCGGACAATGCGGCTGGCGTGGGATTGGTAACCGTGGTGACGTCTCCTCTATTGGGAATATTGGTTGGGGAAGCTATGGATGCTGGCTACGGGAAATATCTGGCGATTGGTGGTGTGCTATGTGGTGTTATGGGCTTCGCTGGCACGCAAAGCAACAATTCGCTTAAATAAATGATGTCAAGAGAAATAAATGAATTGGATTCTTTTGGCAATTGCTCTAACTTTGTTTATATTGGCCTTAGCCATACCTTCCCCACGATGCTTACCTGTTCGTAATGTCGCTCTTACACATCCTGCTTCTTGGACGTAAAAACATGATTATCCGCCTTCTAATAACAGTGACTATCTTTTTTTTCACCCCAAATACGTTAAGACGAACTCACAAACATTTTGTAATTTAATCTAAGTGATTTGCAACTGGCTCTCTTGTTTTGGCACGAGGCTCTACTTCAGTGCGAGTTTAAAATCCAAGAATAGCCGAAAAAAGTATAACGTGTATTAAACATGGAGTCCTGGACCTACGCAAGCTTACCCAAGTTTTCATTAGCATGCAAACAATTTGAACTGACTAAGTGCCTGAAGGTATATGACGGGGACAGCTTTCATATTGGAGTCATTATTAATGGACATCCTTTTAAGTACCCTTGTCGACTATTACATGTAAATACGGCTGAGATAAAAACCAAATGTCAGGCTGAAAAAAGTATGGCTACTTTGGCGCGGGATAGAGTGAGAGAATTAATCTTAGGTAAGATAATTACAGTGAAACGTGGAGATTTCGAGAAATGGGGACGTATATTGTGTACTGTACAGTGTCCGGATGGTAAGGATTTGAGTGACACTTTAATACAAGAACATCTAGCGTACCCTTATGAAGGCACAGCAAAATTCCAGGGTATAAATCCGCCAGCAGAGTTTAGTGGTTGTTGCACCAAGCGTTGTCAAGCTTGTCCAGAGGGTGGCCGTTGTCCCAAATGTCATCAGATCAATACCAATTGTTACATGTGGTCAGCGTTACTAGAACAATCACAATAGCCAAAACCACAGTGACGACATCTGGCTTCTTGACACTTTCCACATACTTCCGTACCACACTCGCTACAATCAATTTCCCCGCAAGCGGCGCACTTCTCATGGCCACAACAACCCATTACTGTTCCCTCACAGTTAGTGCAAACTACGTGATCAGTATCGGGTAAGTACATGGTGCCACAGGAATTACATGTCAGTAGCTCCGGTTGACAGTCTTTGCACACGAGGTGTTCCAGGTTTACAGTTAACACATGGTTATGGCTCCAACATACAGGTTCACCACACAGCGTACATTCGTTGTTTTCTCTACATGAGTCGCACTGGAAACCCAGTCCACAGTCTTCACAGGTAGGCGGTTGACAGGATGCGCAAAAGCGGGTACCACATGGACAATATATAACTTCGGCACTGTGATAGCAATCCAGCCCTGGGCACCACTTCCAAGGTACATACTTCCTTACAAGGCTCACCATGTCTGTAGGCATGTAGAGCCCCAAGGTTGTAGGTTCTGGTGAAGCTCTCTTGCGCTTGCGAGACATTTCGATTTGTCCGGGTCAAAAAAAAAAGTCCTCGGACTAATCAATAAAAAAATTTCCACTTTTTTCTTGTGACCATGCAATTCGTCGAACTTGGAACCTTTACCCGTGCGGCCTTGCACAAACTTTTTTCGGATTCAGCAGCCTGGAGGATGTTGCTCAAGAGATCCTCAATGAGAGAAACGAAGGATTTGTGGCGGTGGATAGGAAAGGACAACCATTGGGCTTCCTTCTATACTATGGTGAGTGGGAAATTCATACTATGTTTACCATGACTCCGGGTAAAGGTCAACACCTTTTTGTCAAACTTCTACGGGAGGTTCGGCGTCGGAAGGAAGCTGCGGGTCTTGCGCCTGGCTACAACTTTTATGCCATACTTCCCTACAACGTGAACATGATGCAATGGTACGAAGAAGCCGTGAAACTGGCCAACGAGACGGATGAATAAATTTCTATTTCATTTATTAACAATCACATGGATCGTAATTTTGCTCGGGTGCAGAAAGGTAGGACTAGTTTGGAAATAGATTGTATCCAAGTTAAGGTTGATGGAGTGTACTACATCCCCGTAACTAAGGCTCACTGGAAACAATGGTTTCATAAGGATGTAGACCCACCGCTAAATCTTAGCTTTAGTTCTCATGGTTCTACGGATGTTTTGGAGTTTATTAAGCGCAACCGTTTACACGCGATTTACCAGAGCCCATATCAACACTGCCGTGTGGTACCGATTCGTAAGTACGAGCGCCTTTGTCACAAAGTTGATGTAAAATTTACCTACGAAGAAGAACCTACTAGACGTTGACCGCGGCGATGAAATTTGGTGGTCTTGGTGGCTACGTGTTGACCGTTAAGGTAATACTCAGCCTTTAAGGTATTACGCTCGTACATCAAAGTCTTGATGAGCGTCTGACCTGGCGAAAACTGGATCTCCAAGGCACCCAGCTTCCGGCTTTCGCCAAAGGCTTCGGACATTGCAATGTCAACCATCCACACCTTGTTCTGGCACGTCCCCTTTACTTCCTCCACGACCGTATGTCCCAGAACCAGACCATCCCAGCCTTGTAAGGCCTTGCGGTCGCAGGATCCGCTGCGATCTTCCAGGATAAAGTTTAGGCGTGGGCTTAGGACTTTACCGCTACGAAGCGCAGCCTGGACCTCTCGGTTTAACTCGTTGGGAGAACCACCTTGATAACCACCATGAGCAAATAAAAAATGATTCACTTGTAAGATGATGGGGAAGTGATTACTAAAGTACGTACTCACAGGTCCCCCAGGTCTAAAAAGACTATACTTTTCTTGTAATCCACCCCATCCCTCTACTTGGGGTGAGTCTTGATAATGTTCAAAGCTTTGATCCATATAGATATTCCTTATTTCATGATTACCTAGAACCGCAATCACATGTCCAGGTTTAGCCTTTAGATTGAGTGCGTGTAAATACTGCAAGATATCTACTTCTTCCCGATAATTAGGCGTTGTAGATACGGTTACATCTCCACGACCCCCACGATCCAGAAGATCCCCACATAGCACCACTATACTATTGCGACCCTTCCAGTGACCCTGGGCATCAATAACCCCGGTGACAAACAAAATAGATAACAGGGCCAGGAAGTCACCATGTATATCTCCTATGGCTATAACCGGAGCTAAAGTCTTTATACTATGTACTAGGCGTTGATCGCGTGCGTAACGTCTAAAGAATTCTGCTGGGGGTTCAAATCTGGCGGGGCCTAGGCTTCCCAGCTCACCCGTCCTTTTTCGTTCCTCTGTTAGTTTAACTAGAACCTTGCGCATCTCACACTTATGTAGAAGATTGGAACAACGATACATTGGTTTTTTTTTATTGTTATAGCCATGGATTTTTAATGGCCAATCGGTCCACTTCTTCTTTGTCGCTGATTAATTACTGAGATGATGGTTGTCTAGTTCCGCAGCCCAGCGAGGGAAACTTCCCCTGCGGCGACGATGAGTTAGCACAAACCAGGACTTGTAAAGGTGTCGAGCAGTTAAGGTACAGTCAAAGTCCCACACGACTACGGCATCTGGATGGTTTGCGAGTAATGTTTGTAGCCTTTCGAGTGCAACTTTGTTATCTTCATTAAAGATGCCACCCAGCGCTTCCTTCTGTAACCGGATCAATTCCACATGGTCTGGTAACGCCGCCGTCTCTGGTGAGTCATCAACATAGATAATAACGCTGCCATGCACATAATCACGGATGTACTCATCCTTGAGGATTTCACGCCCTCCACGTAAAGGAATCTTGGGGGCTTCTTGCCACTTGCCATCAGGGGCCCGAGTAAAATTGGTGCCAAAAGTGTCCACAATGTGTGTAAAGTACTGCGTAAATTTGGAATCATCCAGGGCTTCACGGACGTGAGTTGCCATACCGCGCGTTAAAATGAGAGATCGACTGGTGCAACTTAATAATTTATGTAAACGTTCCTGGCGTTCCGGGGATCCCCACACATATTGAAGAAATTTGGCATGTTTGTTTCCGATATCCATTCGCTTGAAAAGTGGAAATTTTTTTGCGGCCGGGCAATGTCTGATAATGCCATTATTTTTATTAGTACTCATGCCTTTTGTGCGCCAAGTGTGTAATGTGTGTTACGAGGCTCCGGCCGGGCGGGATTGTCCCAACTGCCTTCAAGCAGCTTGTATTCAATGCTTACGCATGTGTGATGGGTGCATCTATCCTTCGTGTCAAGCCTGCATGCCCGAATGTCAAGACTGTGGCACTCGTCGATTTTGTCAGCATGGATCCTGTGGCAAGATCAATCTGTGTGTCAGTTGCAATGTTTGGACGTGTGATGACTGTGCCTCATACTGTGAATGTGGCAGCGTCGTTTGCACAGATTGCGATGATGAATGTGAGTACTGCACGAACAAGATATGTTGCCACTGCGAACGGGACTGTGCTACCTGCAGCTCTATAGTGTGCAAAGAATGCGTACAAACCAAGTGCCAGGAGTGTCAAAGATTAATCTGTGACGAGTGTGTCACTAAGTGTGAAGTATGTCAAAAGCCGCGGTGCGAAGACTGTGACACTACCGAAACCTGCCGTGGCTGCGACTTACAAGCTTGTGAAGATTGTTCTCGGATTACAGAATGTGAACATTGTGAATATGATTACTGCCAAACGTGTTTCCACGATCATATCGGCTCTGATACTGACATGGCAGACTCTGATGATAATCCTAACTCTGTCTTAGACGACGTTGATACTCATGGCTCCGACGCTGATTTTAATATTTAAATACTGTCATTAGACGACGTTTTCCGAATCTGATTAATTATCTCAAAATCTTGTAACCCGCACACACCGCATACACAAAAAAAAATAAGAGAGAAAGTGAATTTATTAAGCGTGATCTGGCAGTGTATCTTGATCATCACACAGGAGCTTTTGATGAGCGGTTCCAGTGTAATCCAATATTGATTTGATCAACTTGGCAGGCCACTCGCCAAAGATGTCAAAGAGTTTGTAGCACAGCCGGTGAGCTGGGCCATCCATACCAATCCAGTAGGTTCGCTTGTTTATAATAGCTCCAGGGGCAGGTTTCCGTAACCACGGGCTGATAGGAACTTTGGCATAAAAAATGTGGTCTTTGAGATCTAGAGTAAAAGGCCCCCACTTATTATTGTCTAGGTACAATAGACCCTTAGACTTGTCGATCTCGCTGATCTGTGCACGGAATAGAGCACGTCGGGGCCACTCATCGGGATGCACGGACACTGGTACCGACATCTCCACGAGCTTATCAACAGATGCCCAGACTGGGCAGTTGCGCAGCTTCCTTTGGCGCTTCTTGGCAGCATCAGATTGAGAGCGTCGGCGCTTGGGCATCTTGAGACACAGAGAAGATTCAAAAAAATGACGTTGTGCGGCCCAATAAAAAGGTACAGTGATATTACTGGTTTATATTAGATATAAAAATATATGCTGATCCTGGCGGGTATATCAATTTATACCCAATTATGGTACATACTAACTTCAATGACCGTACACAGTGGCTTCTGTGCCTTAAAGTTATGTGCCTGTTACTCTGTACCTTTAGGTGACTCTCACTTTTTTTCCTCTGATCGTCACAATTCCAAAGTTTCGAATCATGCAAGACAACGAGCTGAATCTGATGTACGCTAATGCCCACCTTTTCTGCGCCCAATGTGGCATTGCCCAATCCGAACTCAAATCTGGCACCAAGATCAAGCGCTGTGGCCGGTGTCGCTTGAGGGGCTATTGTTCAATCAATTGCCAACGTGTGCACTGGATTACCGAACACGGGGAAGAATGTCAGAAGTTATGCGAATACCGGGAAGATCACTCTTTTACTCTCTACATGGCGCGCCAGACGTACAAAGACACCAAGAAGCAAAACGCTGGGCGTCCTCCATTTAATTAATTAATTAATTAAAAAACCCTTTTTTTGTTTCGTGTTATTTTTGTTCTCTCTCTCTCTCTCTCTCTCTCTTAGATGAAGGTTTAATAGGCGGAGTTAGAGACAAAATATGCTTATTAAAGTAAAGAACAATGAATTATCGTGTGCAAAATAGTTTAACCACATCACCTTACTGTGGGGCCTATACACCACACTCAGTCTCCTTGGGTCACAGACAACCCAGGTTTACAGAACGTTCAGCTCTACCTGAATGGCTGATGTGTAATAATGTCTATCCCCAAAACACCAAAGAGTTCCTGTGTGTGAAACAAGGTCACCAACGTACTTTAACTCAGACACAATTACACAGGCTCAAAAAGAAAAAAGTCCCAGTAAATTTCCCGTATCGCTTACATGTGTTCCCGGGCTTAAGGTCTGTAGCTATTATTTTTAAAGAGGATTACCCTGCGGTGATCTTCTTTGCCAAGATGTTTACCCAACGTGCACCTTTAGTTACTCAGCGTCTAAATACAATTCTCTGGGACTTACAATTAGATACAACCCAGGCCTGTCAATGGCAGCTTCTGTCTAGTAAATGGAAGTATCAGTTTACTTGGCCTCTAGCACCACGTTCTATTATGGTAACCACAGAATGTTGGTTCCAGCACATAGTGGGACCCCCTACCTGTACTCCAAGCCAACTCTTACCTGCCTATGCAGTTAATATCATGCATCACCCTAAGCCTCACAAACGTAAACGTGGTACTGTTAATCCAAAGAGAAAAAAGAAGATGAAGAAACGAAAATTTATTGGGAAAAGACATAAGGTCTATAAGTGATATTGTATCTAACGCCGTCTTGCGTCCCACGCTTGAGTTCGTGGGTATACCAGTCTTGGATATCTCCGGCTAGCACCACTAGGTCTCCATCACGTAGAATCCAGGTACGCGCATCCGAAGGCTTTCTACGCTTACCACCAGGTACTCTAACTGGTCGTAGCACGAACTTGCGTGTCTGTCCAATGCTCAGGCTTAGGATGGTAGGCTCCTTACCCAGCGCTGGTTCGTTGTCTTGATGCTCCGAGACGCGATCTGTCTTCTTGGAATATTTGTTTATCAGGTAGGCCTGGGGTCTTGTAAGTGTAATGCCTTGCTGCTCTAGTAGAGGTCTTACTTGTTCGGCTAGTTGGCGCCCCAGGTCTTCCAGGGTCTCAATAGGCCGCGCGGGGTAGTACTTGCGGCCACCAAACTTGTAAGGTCCAGGTCCAAACCAGAGACATTGCCTTGGGATACGATGTCCCATGAAGGTACCAGGCTCCGGGAACTCCAAATCATCTAATATGGCCTTGGTAGCCTTGGTATCCTTTACGAAACCCTTCAAGTGTAGCGCGATGCCTTGGGGGGATTGAATCAAACCACCTAAAGTACGGTAATGACCAGCTAAAGCCACCTAAAGTACGGTAATAACCAGCTAAAGCCATTTAAAGTACGGTTATGACCAGCTAAAATCAATGCTCTAGGTATTGCATATAAACTTATATGACAGCTCAAGGTCAACGTATAGATTTATAGTTTAAATGGGGGCAGTTATGTGCCTGTTACTCTGTACCTTTAGGTGACTCTCACTTTTTTTGCGCCGATGTCTGTCTCCTCAAGTGACATCGACTATCGCTGCGGCCAGTTTCTGAACTTTCTCACCACGGAAACTGTCTTTAAAGGCTTGGAGTCCCAGAACGATGCTGGTGTGGGATTTCTTGTAAGAGTCCATGAGTCCAAGCTACTGTCTCAAACTCTCCCCGTTCCCATTGCGCGCTTCTCCTCCACCAAGCTCCGAGAGTGTTTACCGGCCGGTTTTTTTACCCCGAATATTGATCGACACTTGGAGTCCAAGCAAGGTGTTGTCCTTATTGTGGTTGTGCAGCGCTCAGGTTCACGTGGACTATACTACAAGGCTCGTATGTCTTGGCGCCACACAGACGCAGACGCAGATTACAAGGTCCCGACTGTCGCTGTTTCGGAAGAACAGAAACGCAAGATCACTCGTTTGGGGTGCAAGAGTCAACGTACTTGTGAGCGGTGTCCATCCAAGTCCAACCTTCGCCGCTGTGGGAGATGTCAAGCTGTGGTGTACTGCTCCAGAGACTGCCAAAAGGACGACTGGCCTCAACACAAGACCTATTGTCGGCGTGGCGTCTTACCACCAATTCTTGATCTCTTTCTTAATTAAATACTTATTCTGGCTTAATATATTTACTTTCTCTCTTATTTTTTTGTGTGTGCGGTGTGTGTGTGAAGATTTTAAAACGTAGAGTAGTCCCTCCCCCAAATTATAAACTCCTATCTGTTCTTATAGAGAGATAGAAAGAGAAAGAAGTCGATAAAAAGTCGAAAACAAATTTTATTATTAAGCCTCTTGCCAATTGTTTGCTGCCCAATAAGCAACATCGGCCATGTCCACTGGCAGATCCACGGGTACATCCCACCAGTGCTCCAGTTGCCGTTGGGCCTCCGTGTAAAGTTCCTCCGGTGTTGGTTCCCGGTCTTCATACCAATACTTAGGGCGATGTGTTTCCCCAAATAAAACGTTTGCCACATCATCATGCGTTGGGTGGATGGGCAAATCGCCCAGCTCTCTTACTTGGGCCAGCGTAAGGTACATGTGTTTGTTGCATCTGGCGCATTGAACCGGATGGCTTGTGCTTTGCGACATCGAGACTTAGAATTGTGACGAGACACGGTGGCCTCTCACAATTTGCTGTTGCCCGTGCCGCTAGGTCCCCGTTCTTTGTTTTTTCTGTGTGTTATTGATTCTCTGTTATAGAATGACTACCTTTTATGAGTTTTTTGGAGAGGAGTTGGCTACGATGATGGATCGTCGTTTTCAGGTTATATGCTGTGCCGATGTGTGTGTGTGTGTGTGTGTGTGTGTTTAACATAGTGTGTGACTAGGTAATCGCATCAGCGTACGATGCTAAGGTTGCCGATGTACATACGCTGGCGCGCATGTTTTGCAATGTCAAGGTCACCTTGACTACGGGTGAAGAACTGGTTTACGGGCAACGTAGCACTGGTGGCTACCTTGCTTGCTTGGAGAAGACTCGAGGGAATTTACCCTACTTAAAGTATGTGGTGTACGACTTGGAGCGTCATCTCTCCAAGCGTGTGTTGCAGCAGTTATGGGCCCGCATTCCAGTCGTGGCTTCATATTCCTATGAACTATGAATAAATTTGTTCTTGCTTATTCATCTTTATCTCTCTCTCTCCACGTGTTTCATCACTGCCGTATCAAGGAGGTTATATAATATTTTAATAATATAAATATGTCATTAAGCAAGGGTCAAAAGGTTGGTATAATCATTGGCTTAGTTCTTCTTGTATTTGCTATAGCTGCAGGGCTCACATATATATTTTGGCCCAGATCACCACCACCAACACCACCAACACCGAATACAGAATGTTCTGATGATGATGATTGTCCATATGACAATCAATATTGTGATGAGGATGGTACGTGTCAAACAAGGGATACAGAATGTTTTGATGACGATGATTGTCCGCTTGGCTATGTGTGTGATAGTTATCAATGTGTTGAAGAGCCAAGTATATTAAACAGAATGGCTGCTGGATTAGAAAATAGCACATTTATAAAGAGCGACGGGACCGTCTGGGCCTGTGGTAAAGGACTGTTTGGGGTAAATGGGGATGGTACAACAGAAGATAGAACAATCCCAGTTCAAGTTCTAAACTTAAACAATATCACAAAAATAGCTCTGAATTGGAGACATGTTTTGGCATTGCGCGTAGATGGAATAATATTTGCTTGGGGTTATGATGATGGTGGGATACTGGGAGATGGTGTTGTTCGAGGGCGAGTAGGGGTAAGTACGCCTGTACAAGTTGTTAATGTGGCAAATGTAGTTGATATTGCCGTGGGCCAATTACACAGTCTGGCTGTCACTGAAGATGGACATGTGTATTCCTGGGGTAGCAATCTGTATGGACAGCTCGGGCTTGACACGACAGATACCCAGACAACACCTCAGCGTGTACTGGATTTAGATAATATTGTTAGTGTAGCAGCAGGTTCCTACACTAGTTATGCAATGGATGTAAACGGTATTGTGTATAGCTGGGGTATGGGGCGATATGGGCAACTGGGAGATGGTTCAACTGCTAATCGATATCATCCTCAAGCAGTCGATGGCTTGGATGGTTATGAAGTCAGCTCAAAGACTTATAATTGCCTTGCTGTCCAAGGAACGACATTGGGTTTTGGGAGCAATTCATGGAATGGACTCGGAATGGATACTTCACCCGAAACACAACTGTCCGTACCCACAGTAATCGATGCTTTAAAAGATTATGATATTGTAGAAGCAGCAGCAGGACATTATTATGGGCTGGTACTAACAGCAGATGGCTCAATACTATCATTTGGATATAACAATCTGGGTCAATTAGGCAATGATACCACAGAATCCGGTACACCTCCAGGAAAAGTTTTATTGTTGGATAACATCATACATATTGCAGCTGGGCGGAGTCACAGCTTGGCAATGAAAGACGATGGCACATTTTGGGCGTTTGGGAGTAACTATGCAGGTCAATTGGGCGATGGTTCAAAAGAGGATCGCCACGTGGCTGTACAAGTTTTAAACATCTAGTCTCCGCCTGTTTAAAATGTGTATATAGATTGGAGAAAGATAATAACACACACCAAAGACAAAGAGACAAAAATAGAAACTGTTAATGATTTACATAAAAATGCGCCTGAGGCATTTAAGGCGGCGTTGTTGTTTGAGCTCCAGACCCCGCTTTCGGACCTTTCCTGCCTGCACTTGCTGGAATGTGCCATCACACATGGTAGACACACGATCCAAATATTTGTGGGGCTCGCTAAGATATACCTCAAAGTGATGTGGGGGATCTGCAGGGCACAGTGTTGGTAACGGGTGCGAACCAAAGCCAGCAAAAAATTGCGCCAAGCACCGGTCAAACACTTGAGACACAATAGTATCGCCATCGAATGAACTATCGCGATACACTTTACCATCCTTGACCACATAAGCATCTTTTACTGCTTGAACTTCACGATCCGTTACACATGTCTTAAGCAACATGGCCACGCTCTTGGGGCTTCCCATGTCCAATATACGCTCGCCCGGGTTTTTCGCAGCCAGAGTATGTTGATATGGCCCATAGACAGGCAAAATATTTGAATCACCTACCCAAGCACATGTACCCAAAGAACGAGTCTGAGTACGGCGATAAACAATGGCGGGTAAAGGGAACGTTGAAGACATATTTGAATTTTTGAAAAAGTGACTTAAATGTTAACGGCTAGTTCGGCGCCTTTATTGGCACATAAAATGTTTGGTATTGTCAGATATAAAGTTATATGCTCCTTCAAAGCAGCGTATAGTTTTATACTCGGTATGCCCGGTTATTGGCCACTGTACTTTTTTTTTACGAATTTGGGGTCACTTTTTTTCCATGTCTCTCTGTTTCGTGTGTCATCGAGCGTCACCTTCCCTCTTTGGGCAACGTGTCTGTGGCAGGTTTGAATAGATTATATTTTACTAACTTTGTACCCTCTCCGTTTAGGTGTCTCCTGTCGCATCCTAAGCGTCGACGGTTCCTCTGTGCTGAGGACCGCTGCGTAGCACCTGCACCTTATGATGTTAAGGAATGGAATTTGCTGGTCCAAGATGGTACAGAACCCCCCAAGAAGCGTTGTCAAAGCTGTGAAGTAAAGCAAACCAGGACTTGCAAAGGTTGTGGCAAAGGAGCCTATCGTGATGATGTGCTACCGTTACCCTGTTCCAACTTTTTGGTTAAAGCAGCTGATGGATCACAATTTGTCCGCCAAAACACCACCCAACTTGATCCTGATAAGGTTTACCAGGGCATGAATGAGGACTACATCTATTGTGGACAGTGTTGGCCGGCTAGACCCCAATGTGAACACTGTAAGCGTTGGGAAGGTCAGTGGCTTGCTCCTGGCGAATTTGAGGAGCAACATGAAGCTATGCAGAACCATGTCCAAACACATGGAGATCATCTCCAAGTTTCAGTCTGGCGCCATACATGTTTCTACCATAAAGATAAAGGAAAGATGTGTATCCAGTGCAACTTGGTGCTTGATAACTCACGCTATTCCCCGAGAGACTATATTTGGGGGAATTTGGCCCCACCAAACGTGTGTGTGTTCTGTGCTGGTGCAGGCTTAGTTGGTAACTATGATGTTGAATATCGTGTAGACAGTTACATTGATACCTATTGCGCGAAGCACATTAATTACGTCCAAAATGAAGTCCGGAAAGTCATGTCCGTCGAGGAACTTGTGCAATGCATTTGGGCATACACGCGCCACACTGTTCCTCAAGCCAAGGAAGAGTGGAAGAAGGCTTATGCACTCAAAATGGGTGGCGGTAAGGCCTTACCTATTAACGTCAATAATTAAACATTTTTTTCTTCTTTTGTTGTGTGTCTGAGTGGGTTATTTAGACTGACATTCTTTCTCTCCACCAATCCCCTCTATCCTGTGTAGTGATGTTAGAAGGCCACCTAGTTTTACAGTTACTCCAGGCCCAATAAGTCATGACTACCGACAAGATGTACATAGGTAACAGAAGCTGAGGCCAATTATAGTTCTGCCATCCTTCCACAGACTGGAGGATCACGTAGGCAGCTACACCCAACAACATAACCCAGTACCATTTCACGTGAAAGTAAGCCATAATAATGCTGAGGATAACTAAGCCAGCCAAGGATGGTAGTAGCCATTTTTGTCTATCATCTTCTCCGTGCTGAAAGTAAGCCCAGAGAATTACTAGGTACATTGAAATAATAGGTAAAACGTAACAGACAAGGTTGTGCATGATTTTGTAGTAATAAAACTAAAAAAACAACTCTGTGATGGCTACCTATCGATGGTCAGGCAATGTCCTAACACGTGAAGATAAGGTGGGTACTCGAAAAACATTTGAAGTTCCAGACAGTGAAGAAGCTTTAGTTAATTTAGTAAATCGTCTGCGACGAGGCCAAGATGGTAAACGTTTAATGGCTGCTTATCGACAATTGGTTAGTCAAAAACGTCTAACCTATGAACGTAAGTTGATCGAGATCACTGAACGTTGGATGAAGGCCCAGGAAGAGTATTATGAAAGAGTGTGTAAATTTCAGGGTGCGGAAATTCGGTATAAATACCGGTACTTTGACCCGGAAAAGGATCAAATATCTTTGTACGTGGCAACACCTTTGAAGCAAGGTGTCCCAGCGGATAGGTACTACGCCTACCAAGTGTATGATACAGATCTGGTTCAAGGAACACCACCCAACCGTCCGCAAGAACCCTTTGAAAAATGTCCTTACGAAGGGTACAAGCAACAGACAGACGCAGATACTCAATGGGCAACAACGCATCCATTTAAAACTATAGAAGCTGAACGTGACGAACTGAAAAAACAATACATTACCATGCGCACGATTGAACGTGAACTAGGAATGGCTGATAACATTTTTATGATTAATAATGTATGTTGGCAGCTCTTAAATTTTTATTATAAGATGACCGGAGCTGCCAGATTGGTTATTCGAAATAAGATGGCGAACCTTGTAACAACCTTCATGAACAGTCCACAAGAATTTTATCCGGGTGCTACAGGGTACAATCTGAACTTTGTATTTCTCGGACCTCCAGGAACGGGTAAAACAACAACCGCAGTCGCTTTGGGTAAAGTGCTGATGTCCCTGGGCTTGTTAACGGGGAATATGTCTGGTAAAGATGTAGTGACAATTAGCACAAAAAAGGATTACACTGCAGAGTATATTGGCCAAACTGCTATTAAAACCGATAAGCTACTCAATGATAATTTAGAAAAGGTCCTAATTTTAGATGAAGCTTACACATTTGGCATACCCAGCGCGGATACTTTTTCCCAAGAGGCTGTCGATACCATTGTTGGATGGTTGGATAAGCACTACAATGAAATTTGTTTCATCGCCGCAGGTTACAAGGATGAAATGGAAAGAGGATTTTTTGGACTCAATACAGGTTTGCGACGGCGCTTTAAACATACTTGGACCCTAACTCGCTACACTCCAGATGATTTACGGGAGCTCTTACTTAACTTTTTAAAAACAGATAGTGCAAAACTTGGGCTTAGTGGTAGATTATTATCCAACGAGGCAGGGGAATTTATAGTACGCGTTATTAGCTATGCACCCGATGACTTATTCTCAGGCCAAGCTGGTGACATGTATAAACTATCCTCAAGTATTATTCAACACTTTCAAGGGCAAGGCACTGTTGGACCTGCGGCAATGAAGGATATCTTTCGGGAGGATATCACGGTGAGGCATAGAGATAATGAGAGATTAAATAAGTGGTTAGATGCTGGAGCACAGGAACCTTTTGAAGCATCACCGACGCGCGAGACAAAGTTACCAATACCACAAACCCCACCAGGCTTACAGGAAGCCAAACAAGTTCTTGAGGCCGCAAAAGAATTGGAAACAAAATACGCCGAACTGTCCAAACAACAGGATGAACGGTACCATGAATTAGTATCTGAGCTGAAAACACAGCGAAACAGGCAGAGGTATCTGTTGAATCTCTTGGAAACAGGGACAATTACAGAGGAGCAAAAACAACAACTCCAACAAGCAAAGACAGATGAACAAGAGTTGGTAAACAACATTAACCAGTTTAAACAGCGGGTTAGGCAAGAACAAAGCAAAATCACAACTAAATATAAGGAGTTGTCCCGGCAAGCTGCACAAACTAGCAAGCAACAGGAACAAAAAATTCAACAAGTACAACAGACAGTTACGAGGCAAGCTCAACGATTAAAAGAGGTTGAAGATGCCTTGAAGCATGTAGACATTAAGGGCTTAAAACAAATTGCCAAGAAATTTAATGTAACTCTTACAGAAACTGGCACTCGAAGAGATATTATTGAAGCTTTGCTTGGAGTTGGCGTGGTAGTTAGCATTATGGGTATGTTAGCTACCTACTTTAAGCACAAGGGCATTGCACTGAGACAAGCCCAAATCATGGATTATTTGACCCGTGAAACTTCATAACAAAAATAATATTGGTAGAGTAAATTAAAAAAAAACACATGTCTTGTTCAGATCTTCATATTCCATCCACGGAGGAACTATTAAGTGTACTAAATGATGATGTGGTACAAGACCTAGAACAACTCTGGCAAATGTTGCTGGCTGGAGGTAACGGTACTGAAGATATCATGGTCCAGTTAGTAAAGGTTCTTGACCCTTTTGCGCAACTCATGGAAGATGCGGATGATGATGGAAAATATCCGACGATTGAGCAGTGCTTTGCGTGTTTAGATTTCGATGATATGGGTTCCTTGTATGCCTGTGGCTTTACCAGACAACAAGGTGACACGTTGGTTCAGACAGTTGGTGAACTTGTGAATCTGGCAGGGACCTATATGGGTGCAGACTTTGATCAAGCCGCGGCCGATGAGTTTCTGGCTGATCTGAGTGCCGCTGTTACGCAATATTTTGATGAACAAGAGGCTGGGAATAATAACGATGGCGGTAATAATAATGGGGACACGGACGGGGATTCCATGTGGAAGTGGGTCTTGGTGGCCCTGGGTGCGGTTTTGTTGCTAACAGGCGTCATTGTGGGTATTGCTACGCGCAAGTGGGGTTGGACCATTGCTCTGGCACTCATTGGCTTGGCCTTGCTTCTGGTGGGTATTTTTGTGAAGTTTTAGATGGAGCCATGAACTAAGATATAAAGAAAGATTAAGAGACCTAGCAAGATTACAGCAAAGATGACCATAACTAAGCGCGCCATAAACCGGTGGCCTTTAACAATGGGATCAATACCACCGGCAATAGTTAAGATTACAATCCCAGCCACACTAATCCAAAAAATAAGGTCAAAGGTTTGGGTTGAAATTTCAAACGTACCATGATCATCTGGAGCTGGGGGTGGTGGGCAGATACACGGAGTTTCATCCAGGTCTCGCGGGTAGCATTGAGTATCAGGCTTTAGGGTGCAAGTCTTGGTGCCGGCAAAGTAGGCACCTTCCCACTCTTCCTTGAAAGCATCGAGAAAAAAGAAGACCCCCATTTCTTGCTTCTCCGGCTTGATGACAATAGGTAAGCTATCCAAGTCCCTGAGCGACATGAGATCAAAGTCCCAACCATCTGGTTCTTCGGTAGGACCAGTACGATCATTTGGATAGATCCAGATCTCTCCATCTTCATTTACTGGAAATTGATTAATGGGACGGTTAAGAACATAAGGGCCCACCCAGGTAGTATCTTGGTCCCCGGCTTGTAATCTGGCCCAGTAACGTTGGAGATCTTCTGAGACATAAACATTAAGTTGGTAAGGTACAAAGTATTTGATAGCGTCTGGAAATATAAGTTGCACTGCCCACTTGACAGCAGCCCAAGCCAGGGACCCCATAATACCGGCTCCAGTATCCAGGTCCATTACACGTTCCCAAGCACCAGGCAAGTAACTGAAATCGACAGATGTATTTTGCATTTGATTGGTGTTTACTTAATTCCATTTAAAAAAATGTCCGAAAGTCCGATCCTGATGTACTTATACCTTCCTTGGGTGGTGGCCATGGTTCCAGAAGAAGTCAACGCGACTATCACAACACCAGAAGAGCAGGGGCCTCCCGTCTTACTGTTTGGCGCAATTATTGTGGCCGGTTTGTGCCTCTGTGGCGCTCTCGTGAAGTTGGCCAACAGATCAAGCGGAAATATAGCTTAAATAAAACAAAATGTCCATTGAAGTCTATTTTATTCGACATGGTTTATCATGTACTAATTACATCTCAGCTTACAAAGGCCCACATTTACAGTTTGAACGTGTATTTTACAAAGACCCACCGTTAATTCATACTGGTAGATTACACGCTGAGATGGTAGGTCAACTCTGGGCTCCAGATGTAGACGTGGTGTTCAGCAGCACCCTGCGTCGAGCACAAGAGACAGCTCATGCTTTATATCCGCGTCATAAAGTAATTATAGCACCTTTCTTGAAGGAGAAGGCGAGAGGTCCCTCCAATAATCCGTGCAAGCATCTTAGGTGCACATATTGTGATTATAGTTTTGTTCGTTCGGGACGCTTTAAAAAGTTTGCAAACTCTTCAAATATACACAAGTTCTGGACAGTATTTTTGCCTTACTTTCTACAAGGACGCACTAAACCTTTAAAAATTGCGGTGGTTACTCATTCGTTGTTGATGCGCCGGGACCTTGGACGTCAAGGTCTACAACAAAAGCCCCATAACTTAGCCATAGTGAGCCAACATTATCCCGGACCCATTAGGCGTTTGAACAGTTTTAGAGAAGGTAAACGTATTATTTTTGCAGGGATTGATCGGCGAAAATTGAGGTTAGCGGACCTGGATGCTACAAACTGTCAATTCATTACGGCTACCTAAAACACACCAAATACTGGCAACATGACCAGGCCTGCTAGAATTACTATAGGTACCAAAAATACCTTTTTCTTAGGTCCATATGCAATTAAAAAGGCTAAACCAACGAGGAGAACTATACTCAGAGTACTAATAACTTGACCGGCTGTAGACATTCCCACAGCCGGTACAGGTGTAGGATCATCTGGGTCTGGGGTCGGGTCTGGGTCTGGAACAGGGTTATCCGGATTCTGGGGATCGCCTGCTCCATAACATACGCTACCCTTTTGGGATCCATCCAGACATGCACAAGATCCAACGAAGGTATCATTAAACTCTTGAATATTCCATGCATAGTTCGCACCACCACAAAAGTCTTCACACTCTTTACGCGTGTTACAAGTATTGGACATGGTTTTTTTTTATTCATTCATCAACATTATTATGTTTGGCATCAAGGCCGTTCAGTTCATTGAGTTCTTCAATCGTCTTTAAGAGTTCAGCGATCACAATGTGCTCAAAGAGGCGCTGTTCAATTACGCCCGCGCTTTCCTCCAAACAATTGAAGATAAAGTAGAAGACAAAGCTGGGTAGAGTCAAATCATACTTGCGTTCATTGATCTCACATTCAAACCGGACAAAGAATTGGACATCTTGCCGTTGTGTCTTTAAGTCTTTGATCCTGGGATGTTTGAAGTACTTCCACATGCGGTCGTACCCTGGTAGCTTCTTGATCTCCAGTAACTTGACCTCGTTGAACAATGTTTTCAGGGTTCTCTCCCTCCGGGGGTGCTGAATGACTTCGTACATCCTCAGCATCAACTGGGATTCTAAGAGCAAGCGATCAAAGTAAGCAAAGTCTTGCATTTCAAAGGCGCGCAAGATATCATAAGCGATAGCCACTTCATCATCCTCGTGCTTTAGCTCTTCAAAGCCGTACATCAGGTTAACAGGTTCGTCGGGCGCCTTTTGATCTTTACCTTCACCATAAAGTTCCTTGACCTTGGCTTCGGCTTCTTTGAGGTTGGGACACATCATCAGCTCTTCCAGGAACTCCGTACCTTTTTTCGATTCCAGTCCACCTTCAGAGCTCACGCGAGCACATAGATCGCGCAAGACTACCTCATAGATGTGATACAGCATGTTAGCCTTGGGTACGGTGCGCGCAAAGGTGTGACTAATCATACCATTCAGAGCCTTGTTAAAGTCTTGCTGATGACTTGGTGGTGGTTGAATATCTTCCAAGAGCTTCTTGAAGTCGTCAGGTACCGTACCACAGATATCCGACATTTTGCCCACCATGGCCAAGATTACGATCTGGCTCATATTCATCCCGTAATAGCCAAAGTCGGCCAATGAACCCTGGGTAACCTTCTTCATGTTGATGGCCACTTTTTGCCACACGCGGTGATGATCCCGCAGGCAGTTCACAAGTGGATACTGTCCACCTGTGTAGAGCCCCTGTGCAGATCGTTGAAAGTCAATACCACTGTCTTCAATCGCTGCCAAGTGCGAGTCGTCCTTGGCTTCATCCATAAAGAGTGTAAAATCATGGTATCGTTCTTCAAAGACCTCTGTTATCGTATCATTATCCACCCATTCTTTTAGCTCAGGTATTTCGCTGACCAGGTCGCGCACGGAAGTCAGCTGCGCCCACATCTGGAACAATAATAATAATAAAGGTTCAGATGTAATTTTTTTTAATTTGTCAACTTTAACGGGTACTGCCCACGCACTAAACACAGTCCTAATATTCCAAGTTTGAAATACAATCTTGATTAATGTTGTGACACATATCTGATGCAAACTCTCTCAACTCTGTGGCCACTTCCTCAACTTCCATACGCATAGAATATATGGGATAGGGATAATGTTCTAGAAACTTAATTAAATTGTCAATGCGATGTTCACATGCTTGGGCTTTGTAATTGCTATCATATCTGACCGCAGCCTCAATCCCGCTCAGAGCCGCAAATGTCTCATATAACTTAATAATCAAGTGATGTTGTTTAGTCATGGTTTCCAGAGTTTCTTCGAGTTCCAACAAAAGTTCTACGATGCGCACATAGGTTCGGAGCTGTGGATAAACTTGCAGCCTTTCTTCGATGCGCGGATCTTGTTTGATAACAAAGGGGCTTAACATCTTGGCCATCCAATACACACCACCCAGCACAACACTTAACTTAATCCCTTGTAATAGCTTGGTCTTGTTCATTTTTTTTTGTTGTTCTGAGACTTTATTTTTTGGTACTTAAACATAGTATTTACGAAAGTAACCAATCAAGAACTTGAGGATGGGCCGGAAGGAAGACCGAAACCTCTGGGTCTTATACCGTCCGTAATGGTTTACTACGTAGCTTAATCGGTCCAAGCTCCAAAAGGCTATCCTGTATTTTTCCAGGAATGTATTGCGTATACGCACAACCTGATCTTTACCAATGTGTACTCCAGGGTGTTTACGATAAATATAAGGACAACGCTGAGTCCCAGCCATCCTAAAGAAGGCTTTTCTGGTCCTCATAAATAGCTCGGGCGCGGATGGTTGCCACGGTATCTCCTTTAAGTAGTACACCCGCAGTACTAAGCCCCAAAAAACGCGCAACTGTAGGTCATAATCTCCCTGTTCTAACTGGGCGCAGACTGAAGCTTCGTAATCAGCAAAAGGAGTTCTGTGGTCGTGATGTAACATAATGGTCCCCAGTCCTTCCTCGGTTAATTCTCTGGCTGCGGTTTCAGCCAAGGTTTCTCCATCCTTAGGTTTACCCCCAAAATCACACCATTTGCCCGTATTACCATACCGAAGGTGGTGGAAATCACTTTCCTGTCCTAACAGCAAATAAATATTTTGGCTACTAGGATCAATGGTAAAACAAATAACCCCTACTGAAGAAGGTACGTACAAATGAGATTGATGCAAATACTTGCCGTGCACTTCTTTCATCTTTCTATAATTTTTATCTTTTCCCCGCGTTCATTCACACTCAAACGCATATTTACCTTTGCTTTGGTGAAAAAGAGGACTATGAACTTTGGCTATCATAACGCACCACAACATGTACGCCGTGGTCGACCAACGCGAAAGACTAGAAGGCGGAAGGTAGCCACTAAGGCTTCACAACTGAAAAAAAACATGAAGAAAGTTCAGGGTGTTAATATTGCTTCCTTCGAACCACCAAAGCTTGGTTTTTGGACTACACCGAAAGAAATGCCTAAGAAGAAGAACCCTACTACAAGGACACTTGCCAAGTCCAGAAGACCCGCCACAGCCAGGACAGCCGCGACAGCCAGGGCAGCCCCAACTACACCACCCGCTCCCCGCCCGGTGGTTATCCCGCAAGTGACGATCCAAGCCGCTCCAGCATCATCCTTAAGTCGCGTACAGCCTCAGGTGGTGACGGCTGTATCTGTACCCCCGGAACCTACCCCTTCTAATAGCCCGGAACCTGTCTCGGATGAATTCCAACAACAAAAACTGTCAGAGTTAGAACTCAAACTTAATCGTTTGGAGCAACGTGCCTACAAGTTAGAGTTATTGACACGGGAACATACCAAGCAAGTTGGTCAAATTCTGGTTGATGCTCAGAAATCCGACAGCCAAACATCCGCGGCCATGACGGTCTATGCTACCGCCTTACAGGATGTAACATGTTACTTGCATGCAAATAGTAAGAAACCTTACGATCATGTGATTCAAAAGGGAGAAAGGGTTTTATTGATTTATCCGTATGCGGATGTGGATGGTGGTTTATGGGTCAAAACGCGGCAAGTATTTGAGAACGGTAGCTTGGTGGAGCTCTGGGTCCCTTTCTTTGTCAAGCAAACCCGGACCACCAACTTTGGAGACTTCCGGTTAACATCTTAAGAGCTTTCACGCCAGCGCTTACCACAAGTAGTACAGAGGCAAAAGATCGTCATCCCTTCGTCGGCGCTCCGAGTTTGTCGGCCAGTCCATTGAACTTCACTCTTCCCTTTGCATGTGTTGCAAAGAATCGTTTTGTAAGAAGTATCTCCAAATCTTACATTAAGTAAATCATTGTACTCTTTCATCTCGCTCTGCCATTTGAGGATCTTTTCCTGTTTTTGATTGCTGATTAAAGCCTCGTTGTTTAAGTTCACCATCTCTTCAAAGGTGTAGCGTTCCAACAGGTAATCTCCATTAATTTTTAGGTTGTACAAGAGTTGCTGGTACTTGTATTGCCAAGCCCGAGAATTGGGTGTAAACTTGACAGAGATGGCCTCCCGAAGCATATCATCGTACCACATTTATATTCTTAGATATAAACAAAAAATAACATGTGGAAGTATCCAATATATGGTATCAGCATTCGGAAAGATCGTAAAGAAAGATTCTTGAAACGACTAGGAACTCTGCGTAAATATGTTAAAGGTATACACGGTGTGAATGGGATAACCCTTAAACCGCGTCAAGGTTGTGCTCCCGGTTGCAAGTTACGGCGCGGACAAATCGGTTGCTTCTTTTCGCATCGTCAAATCTGGCGTCGTATGCTTGCGGCTAATCATCCTATAGCGTGTGTATTTGAAGATGATGTTACGTTTTATGCACACTTTCCACAACGAGTAATTCAAGCTATTAAGTACCTGAACCGCCATCAGCCTAAATGGGATGTCCTGTACCTAGGCCGTAATTACAAGAAACGTAAGAATCTGAAAAAGGTTGGGCCGGGTCTAGTTGTCCCAGGTTATTCTTGGGGCATGTTTGCGTATATTATCAGCCATCGTGGTGCGCGTAAATTGTTGAAACATAAACACACCCAACAGTTACGCGTACCTTGCGATGTTCTCTTGGCAAACCTGGGGTTGCAAGGTTATCTTAATAACTTTGCATTATTTCCGTGTGCATGCGGCTACTTAACCTTAGGTTCCGATACTAACAGGATTCGCTGACTTACCCTTCATTTTTTGTAAATGCTTGTAGAGTTCATTGTGATGTTGACCAAGGCTCATAATTTTACGCATGTGATGTGCTTGTTGTTTGTTCTTGAGCCGGTCCCTGAATTTGCGCTTCAATTCTTCCCGACGATCTGGTAGTGGTGATGACTGTTGCAACTTTTGTTTCTCTATTTTTTTTCTCTCTTTAAGTCGCTGTTGGTAGCGCTTCTTTTTTAACCGCTTCTTCAACTTCTTTACTTCTTCAGGTGTCATGTCTGGTGGGGGTGGAGCTATATCTGCCATCTCTCTCTCTCTCTCTCTCTCTTTCTTTGTTGGGGGGTTGTTTAAATAAATTTGCTTGTTTTATTAGAACGCAAAGCTTTGATAGCGTGAAGAGTTATAAGGTGCCGGTGCCGGCTGGGGTTGACTTGGGCGCGGTTGTGGTGGTCCAAAGCCTGGCCCTGGAGTTGCTTGCGGGGGTCTGGCTGCGTAGCTAGCATTGGGAGGGTTTTGGTAAAATCCAGTGGGAGCTTGGGTGGGTGGTGGCCCGCGTTGTTGAAACCCTCCCTGTTGAAACCCTCCCTGTTGTTGGTGATAGCTTTGCGGCTGCTGTGGACCATGATAATGATGCTGTGGAGGGCCTTGAGGTATATACTGGCCTTGCTGCGGTGGGCCCTGAGGCATGTACTGGCCTTGCTGTGAAGGGCCTTGAGGCATATACTGGCCTTGCTGTGGAGGGCCTTGAGGCATATACTGGCCTTGTTGTGGATAGCCCTGAGGCATATACTGGCCTTGGGGCGGGTACTGGACTTGCTGTGGATGATACTGTTGTGTAGGAAAGGGTGGTGGGATCGGCCCTTGGTAATTGGGCGGCAACACGACTTGAGTAGGTTCATCGTCACGGGGTTGTTGTCTAACGCGGCGCCGTGAAGTTCTAGGTGGTGGTGATACATCTCGATGCGCATACTTCTTGCGGTTCCTGGTGCTTCGGTTGTTAGTACTTTGCTGACGCCTACTCATATTCTCTTTGTTTTTTGTCTTGTTTGTTAGGTTTATTTTGGTCACAGACAGATTAAACGCACTCTTAGTTTTCTGTCTTGGTTTCTTCCTCATCCTCCTCCTCCTCCATCTCCACATCACTTTCAGTTTCTGGATCTGGATCTTCGTCTTCCTGTGCAGAGGGCTGATATTCCACATCTTCTTCCATGTCCACAATAACGTCATCTGCCTCATCATCTTCGGTATCAGAATCCGCCTCATACTCAGAGTCTGTGTGATCATCTTCTACTTCTTCTTCGGGCACGTAACGAACGGGGGCTCTACGTCTCCGGCGCCCGCTAATAATGTTGGACACATCCACGTCGGCGCGCTTGCTAACAAGTTTGTCATCGGCTTCATTGATTTCATCCACCACAAAACCACCGTCGGATACATACCATTCCGTAGGATCCGGTTCACTTTCATTGTCCGTCTCTTCCAAGTTAATAACGGCTGGAGTCACAGGTTCCTCAACTTGCTCAACTTGCGGATCCATACTCATTTTTTTTCATTGAAAACCAACATTTTTTGACTCAATTAAACGCGCATAAAAGTTCCGAATATGCAGTTCATCAAGTTCCCCAAGATCACTCCAAGCTATAGCACACGTTTTCAGACCGAAATCGCGCCATTTACGGCCCAGGAGGGAGATTGGGTCGTCCTGGAAAAAGTGCACGGAAGTAACGCCAGCTTTGCTTGTGATGGTAAAGAAGTTAAGTTGGGCAAGCGGCGATCGTTTGTTAAAGACTTTAAACAGTTTTACCGCAGTGCAGATTTCCTGGAAACACACAAGGACCGCGTCCTCGGGCTCTGGGCTGACTTAAAGGACGCCGAGCACGTGGTAATCTTTGGTGAATTGTTTGGTGGTCACTATGGAGACTTGAAATCTTCGGTGGTTCGGGTTCAACGTGAAGTGGATTACTGCCCTCAGCATGTCTTCTATGCGTTTGATATCTGGGTGGATGGTGAGTTCCTAAACCATGATACCTGCTGTGCACTCTGGCGTAAGCATGGGTTTTTTACGCGGAACCTTTGTTTCAAGGGTCTTACGAGGACGCCGTCAAATTTTCCGCAGCCTGCAACGCGGAACCAACCACGATTCCCGTCAGGCTCGGCTTGACCCCACTGGGCCCGGATAATATCCGTGAAGGCAACGTCATTAAGCCCAATACAGCCTTGTTTACCGAACACAAAGACCGAATTATCCTGAAGGATAAGAACACAAAGTTCCGGGAAACCAAACAACGTGCTCCCAAGAACAAACAAGCCAAAGAAAAGGTTCAGGCTCCGGAAGTTGCCCGGGCCATGGTAACGGAACAACGCTTGACCAACGTCATCAGTGGCCTGGGTACTGTCACCAACAAAGACATTGGCCGAGTCCTTAATCTCTTCAAGGAGGATGTCATAACCGAATATGAAGGTGAACTTAGCGCTGCGGAAATCCGGGCCCTGATGCCGGCCCTCCGAACCTTGGTCTTGGCCAGGCTCTCGTAATTGTTCCACTTTCCACTGCAAGATGTTTCGACAATACAAACTCTGGGATGTGAAGCGCCAGTACAAGAAAAAAAGCTAATTTTGCAGGTTCTCGACTTGAACCAGGGATCTTTAGCTTATGATCTTGAGTTTCCTAAAATGGTTTATCCTGGATTTTTATTTTTGGCAAACTTTCTATTTCTAAAGACTTTTTTAAAAAAACCTTACCTGTATGTAGTATGAAGCTTAGACATTTCCAGCAAAATTAATAGTCACTAGCGTACCTGTTGCAATAAAAGCGGGGTTAGGAGTTACAACAGTTATCTCTCCAGTCGCCGCAGAGTAATGAAACCGTACTTCTGAATAGCCAACACTAGGTGGCGCTCCCATGAATGTAGTTGTGAATTCAACATCATGAATTGGACGAAAATCAACTGGAAGTGTAGCAACAACAGCTCCTGGGTCCACATATGATGCTGGATCTACAATTACAAGTGGAATGGATGCATAAACAGTCCCAGCCAGCCGAACAATCTGACCTGTTGATCCTGGTACAAGACCAAAAGCAGGTCCTGGAACAATGGTACTTGTTGTTAGTGCACTTATGGGATTCCCATCAACGATTAAATTGTTGGTGACTAAGTTATTAAATCGCCCATTACAAGCACGGACGTATTTATGAATAGATTGTTTACATTCTTGCGGGTTGGACATAGTAATTGATTATGAGTATGTATATTTTTTTGTTTATTATAGAAACATTTTCGCAACCACGCAACCACATACCAAGTGCCAACGACCACATGAACAGATGGAACCCATTTGAATAAGTTGAAACTATATATATAAAAACAACCCATGAATAATCTATGGATCCTTTTACTATTTGTAGTAGGCTTTGCCGTAGAGCGAGTGTTTCATTTTACGGACTCTGGAGGTAGCATTATTATTAGAATAGGTGACTTCTGTTTACATTTACATCATTGGATGTGGCTCTTACCTATAGTCGTTATCTTAACCGTCCTGGTGGCCATCTTACAGCTGCGAAGTGATCGCAAAGCCCAGATAGCAGCCTCAACATTAATCCTTGTGGATGCATACTGTCTCGGGTACCTAGTTACAGGCTTTTGTTATGATGATTTTCATGACTTTACATGTAACTAAAACAACATCTTTATTCCTAGTCGATTCGTAGACGGCGAGCGGATTTGGACTTGAGTGCACACGTATCACAGATAATGATTACTAGGATACCCTGCGAGACATGTGGGATGTGGTACCCCAAGAACTGGGACACCTGCCCGCATATTCAACGCTGCGCCAGGTGTTTACGTATTCATGATGTACGCTTGGGTTGCCAGTGTGATCAGTGTGGCGCTAGACCTGGTCGAAAGTGCTGTAGCCGCTGCAGAGAAGTCTGGTACTGTGATAGAGATTGTCAGAAGTATGCGTGGCCTAAGCACCGAGATGTCTGCCACCCTCGTGGCCTAATTGGTTAGGGCGTTCGGCTTTTAACCGAAGGGCTGCGGGTTCAAGTCCCGTCGAGGGTATTCTTTTTTTTAACCAGAGTGAAGTTGTGGTGCAGTGTCCAAGACATAATATTGAAGCGCCCGCTTAAACCTTGGGTATCTAGCATTAATCACTCGTCCAAAGCGGTTGTCCGGTATCTGAGCCTTACCAAACTCGCGCCATGTATCTTTTATCATTTGCATTAATTTTTTACTAAATTTGACAATACAAGGACAATCCCATTTTGCTCTAGTTTTTCTCATCACTTTGTTGTTGCTGACCATAGGCCACGCTGAGTAAGGCCTGGACCATTTTTGGAAATATAATTGTAGGTAAGCAAGACCCAATATTAGCCACTGCGTTGTTTGCTTGGGTTCTTTACGGCGCAATATTTTAAAAGATCGTTTGAGATCGCGCCAGCGCGCTTGCCACTGATCCCACGGGGTCCAGTAACTCAGGACTAGGTAGGCTGGTAGGTCGCTCAATTCCTTGCGTAAGATGCGAAGAGTTAGAGACATCTATTTTGATCTAAACTTAACAATTGCCGGAGGAACGATTTTAAGATATACGTTCATATTTTAACAGCGTGACACATTCAGAACCATTCAAATAAAAAAAATGCTGCGTTTAGGTTTAATTGGTCTTGGTGCACACATGTGTGACAAACTATTACCAGTCCTTCAAGGCATGTCTGATGTAAGCCTAGAGTATGGTTGTTGTCGCAGCCAAGATATTCTAGAAGTACGGCAAAAACAATATGGTTTTAAGAACATTACCACCGAGTGGAAGCAGGTCCTGCCAAACGTTGATGCCTGAAAAGGACTGTATATATAAGGGTAACACATCCGCGTCAGTCTAAAAATGCTCGGACCCTCTCTTCAGGACCCTCGAGGTTCCAAGTAGCCATGAACATAAACTTGTCCATACACTCTCCCTGACCTTGGCAATTCGACAGACAGGGCTTTGTCAGCCAAGCATGGGAGACTTTGCGCGGCGCCATTATCATCAATCACCCGCAAGTCTTGACCTCCAGTAACATTACACGATGTAATCACATCAAAAGTAGCTGCGGGAATCCTAACGCGGCTTTTGTTCTCTACAATATCAAGGATAGCTGTAAGGTAAGCTTGCGTCTCTCCCTCTACCAAGGCCACCAAAGCGGCATTGCGATTATAGTCAGTTAAACAGGTTGTTAAGGAGGGTGGACCTTCCATTTTGGTAAGTATGGACTGATAATTGTTCATTAAATCAATTTGTACGCACAGGCTTTAGTTAACTAGATATTTGAAAGATTCATAAATTCTTTTGAGTTTAATTGCATAAAACGCACCACTTATCACTTACATACACACACAAATATGAAGTAAATCAAATTTATTCCAGGTACATTAAGACAAGTTCTGAGAGCGGTTGGTAGAGTGGAAGCATTTCCAACAATCCTTTCCGCGAAATCTTGACATCCAACCACCATGTCCATTCATAGCGGCGACGTTCATAGTCAGTCCATTCCGTGTAGTACGTTCGAGGCACTCGTGGATCGCTTACTATCTTGGGTACAATCCGAGCCGTCAAAAAAATGTCATCTGCCGATTCCGCCACTACCATGAAGGATTTCACGGCCAGTGGAGGTTCATAGTTCGTTGAAAACCTGACGCGCGCTTTTTTAAAGGAAGCCCGA
>Ga0180433_10000477_pt1 | contig 68020 bp, 59 predicted proteins | sample SS_ome_8_FD_132980 | JGI IMG/M metagenome (GOLD analysis project Ga0180433, IMG submission 132980) | Hypersaline lake sediment archaeal communities from the Salton Sea, California, USA - SS_1_D_1 metaG | ecosystem: Environmental > Aquatic > Non-marine Saline and Alkaline > Hypersaline >...
GCAATAGCAGCCCGGTCTTCCCGATACCGCTCTGGCGTATCTCTTTCTTGACGTCAATATGCACGTTGCACCCTCGGGTCCAGCTTCGGGTAGGCGAGGTCAACCAGCAGGTTCGCAACCAGTACGAACACGGCTACCAGCAGGAAGACCCCCTGAATGGCAGGGTAGTCACGGGCCAGCAGGCTTTCATAGGTCAGCAAACCTATACCGGGGTAGGCAAACACCAGCTCCACGAATAGGGCACCGGTGACCACCCGTCCCAGCCAGATGCCGGTCCTGGTTACCACCGGCAGCATTGAGTTCCTGCCTGCGTGCCGGTACTTGAGCAGCCGTTGTGACAGTCCCTTGGCCCGGGCAGTAAGCATATAGGGCTCTCTAAGCACGCCAATCATCGTGTTGCGGGTGAGAAGGTAGCCACTCGCCAGGTGGGCCAGGGTCAGCGCAGCCATCGGCAGGGCCAGGTGCCAGAGCACATCCGTCACCAGGGCCAGGCCAGAGAGGCCGGAGTAAGGGGTCAGCGCCCCTGCCAGGGGGAATGCTCCCATCATTACTCCAAATATTATGAGCAGCAGCATGCCCAGGAAGAAATCGGGGAAACCGGTCAGACTCATCAGACCCCCGAGCATGAACCTGTCCACCCGCGAACCACGTCGCCAGCCAGACTCAATGCCGAGGACCACTCCGAGGATGGTGGAGAGAGCCAGTGAGCCACCCACCAGTAGCAGCGTCCACGGGAGGCGTCCCAGGATTACCTGAAACACGGGGGCGTTGTAGTAGTAGGAATAGCCCAGCTCACCCCGGAAGAGGGCCAGGAAGTAGGCCCCGAGCTGCTGCCACAGCGGCTGGTCCAGGGCAAAGCGCTCCACCAGCTCTGCCCTCAGCTGGGGGGTCATGACAATCAGGGCCTCGTTGCCGTAGATCGCCATCAGCGGGTCCCCCGGCATCATTCTGGGCAGCAGGAAGTTCAGTGCCAGGATGAATACCAGAGCTATGGCATAGGTAACAATGCTCTGCCTGCTCACAGTTAGCCCTCAGGCTGCTTTCCGGCTTCCCGTGCTTGGTCAGCGGTGGTACTGCCTGTGGAATCCCTGCCGAACTCGCGGTAGATCCGTTCCATCCAGGGGGCTATTCGGACCTCGCCGGCGGGATAGTAGCCGGGGGCATAAGGCTTGATGTCTATCACCGGGCTCTCGTCGATCGCATCCAGCCCCTCGACCTTGAGCACGTTCTGGTTACGCTCCATCAGTTGTACCACGGTGGCACAAACAGAGTTCGGGCGTGCCGGGCTGCAGGTGGCGAAGATACCCACCAGGGGAAGGTCCTTTCTGCCCATAGGATGGGCTTTGATGAGCGACCGGCCTTCAGGCGGCACGCGATGCGCCCAGTAGAGCACCAGGACGTGGGAGAAGTCCTCAAGACCCTCCGTGATGCCGGTGAGATCGGGATCGACGATAATCTCTGACACCACGCTCTGTCTGCGGCTTTCTCTGTCTGCCCTTGCCTTCCATGTCAGGTCGCCATCGGCGGCGACGAGGCTGGGTTCCTTGAGCGGGCTCCTCACGACCCCGACTGGCCTGAGCGCTATCTGCGGTGAGCTTGCGCCTGTGCCTGTTTCATCTGGCGTCTTCATTCTCGCTCTCCATCCGCAAGAAGAGTATCCACTTCTGCCCTGATCGTCCGGTAGACCTCTTCCTCCAGCTCCTTCGAGGGCAACACCTTCTTCTTGGGGAACCCCAGCGTGGAAGTCAACTCAACGTAGCGATCAACCTTCATGCCCTCTCTCTCAATAAGCGTGGCACCGCACCGCACCGCGCAGGCGTCAATCAGGATTCGCTTTTCTGACTTCTCCACGATCTCCTTGAGCTTCCAGGGCACCACCACTGCGGGAAGACAGCCGATCTTGACGTCGTCAGGGTTCTCTTCCCATATCCGGATGCAGGCTTTAGACGCCGCGACCCCGGTAGCGCATCCGCCGTAGCAAGTGAACAGCAGGAGCTTGTAGGTGGCCTTGCTTGTCTTTTGTTGTGATTCCACTGTCTTCCTTCCCGCCTGACTGTCTAGCCCTAGCCCGGCTCTACTGTTGCACGAAGGACAGCCGGTTCAACGGGATGGGAATCCCGCTGGCCATGCCATCGTAGGTATAGAACAGGTCCGCAGTACCATCATGAGCCCAGTACCACTTCGGGTAGTAGAGGGTCAGCGCGGGGAGGTCTTCCGCGTAGAGCTGCTGGGCCTGGAATACCAGCGCCTTCCTCTTCTCGGGGTCCATCTCACTTAGCTGGGCCTCGAGAAGCCGGCACAGCTCCTCATTCGCTGTGTAGCGGGCGCTGTTGAAGCCCGGATCCAGGATTACCCTCTTCAGAATGGACGGCTCGTACAGACCACCGTGGCCATAGATGGATAGGTCGAAGTCCCAAGCCTCCACCTGGGAGTCGACCGTTTTGGCCTCCATGGTTCTGAAGTCTATCTTTATGCCGGCGTCCTCAAGCTGCTGCTGCACGAACTGCCCGACCTCCTTGAAGTCAGCCGTGGCCAGGAGCTCCAGCTCAAGCACTTCGCCGTTTCGGGTGAAGTACTCGCCCTCCATCTGATAGCCCAGTCCTTCTAGGAGCTGCCGTGCCCTGGCAGGATCGTGCTCATACTGCGGGGTGTCGGGGTTGTACCAGCCACTGGTCGGGGGCATCATGCCGGGGCTGCCGGCGATAGCGTGGCCGCGCTGGGTGATCCGAACCAGGCTCTGCCGGTCAATGGCATAGGCGAGCGCCTGACGGAATGCTTTATCTGACAGCGGCGCTTTCTGGTGGTTGATGGTCAGCTTGGCGTTCCAGGCGACCGGCGCCGTGATGATGGTGAGGCCCGCTTCTTCCATCTCGGTGACGACCTCCGGCGGTATGGAGCCGGCGTCTACCGCACCATCCTTGAGCGCGGCCGGGATCATCTCCTCACTCATCTTCACGAACCTGATCTCGTCGAACAGAGGCTCTCCCAGGTAGTAGTCCTCGTAGGCACGGTACAGATAGGTGCCATGCTCCTTGCTGTAATCGGCAAGCGTATAGGGACCGGTACCGATCACAGCTTCCGGCCCGGTCAGGCTCCTGGGGTCCTCCACCCTCTCCCAGACATGTCTGGGAATGATGACCATGGTTCCGGCCACGTCATGGAGAAAAGGTGCATAGGTCTGCTCCAGGCACAGCTTCACCGTGTAGTCATCTATGGCCACCGCCTCCCTGATCCCGCTCGGCCCCACCAGCGTGACGAACGGGTCGGGATGGCTCTTGACATAGTCGACTGTGAAGACTACGTCCTCAGCAGTGAACTTCTGGCCGTCGTGCCAGGTAACGTCCCTGTGGAGGTCGAAGACATAGGCGTTCTCAGCCGGGATGTACTCCCACTTCTCGGCAAGCTGGGGCACGAAGCCGGAGGCGTCTTTCCAGACAAGCGTCTCGAAGACGAAGTTCGTCCGGGTATAGCCCGGCCCACGCGAGTATCGGAGATAGGGGGATGGATACCCCCAGTCCCCGGTGGTATCGGCAATGGTGTATGAGGTAGCCTCGGTCGAACTGCCAGCACAAGACGGCAGCACCGACAGTGAGATAACAACGGCAAGCACAGCCAGCCCAACCATGGATTTCATCGCTCTCTTCTCCAATCTGACTCCTCTCCTGATAGTCCAGACCCGTTGTCCGCACCGGTTCCACGACCCCAGAAGCGGTCCTCGTGGTTTCTCCGTCCATCTCTCTGCCCGCAGATGGCCAGTAACATATGAGCAAACTCCCGAACGCCCTCCATGCTGGGCCAGGCCAGGACCGGTCGGTACCCGCAGGCGGTGTCCCCGGTGGCCATCCAGAGCATAGCCTTACCTGATTCCCTGGAGACATCCAGTCTAAACTGCGTCATTCATTCCTCCAGCTGGTGTCCTGTTTCTCAAGTTCACTGAGTAATTCCAGTGGTTCTAACCATGGGTCTTCCGCGAATCACCATTCCGGCGCAAGTTCGGAATGGCTATCCAATAACGGTCTCGCCCAGAGCCGTGCTTCCGCGTGTTTCAGCTACCAGGACACTAGTATCCCGCCGGTACAGTGGCTTGCCGCGGCCTCTGGTACACCCCTTACCTGGCAGGCGATACCAGTGATATGCCATCTCCGGCAAGCTGATAGTACTCCTGCCCCGAGCACGGTATGCATACCGGCTTTCCGTCCTTGATTCTGGCGCGCGGTTCCATGACCCGCTCCCCGCAGACCGAGCAGTAGGCATTGCCGAAGATGCGCGCGTAGGCAGGCAACTCCACAGTCACACGGTCGATGGTGAAGAGCTCTTCGTCAGGAACATCCAGCATTCTCAGCGATACCTCACGCCACGCTTCCTTCAGTCGCTTCTGGTCATCTTCGGTGCCCTCGCGCCTGGCCACCACCTTCTGAAAGAGAGCCATGGCCTCGGGCTCGCGCTCGTCAAGCGACACACCGTCAGGCCTGCTGGCCACTCTTACTGCCTCTCCAGTCCGTTTTGCCAGGGTGACCGCGGTCTTGCCATTGTCTTGGTAGATGAGGGCATTGTTGCCGAAGCTGCAGCCGGTGACGAACTGCACGCCGTCGCTGAAGCAGTTGTTGGTCTCCACTATCGCCACCACATCCTCCATGCCACTGGACCTGGCCTTGAGCTCCCGTACCGCCCGGGCGGCGGCCTTGACTCCCATGGCGAGACCGGGGCAGAAGTGCCCGTGCAGCAAGCCGCTCGTCCTGAGCAACCAGCCCAGCTCCCCGGCTTCTATGGCACGCTGAATTTCGCCCCGGGGGTTCTCCATATCAATCCCGTTCATTTCGCCCTCCCTTGAGTCAGGTGTCTGCAATAGTATGCAACTGCAATCCGTTGCACTTCTCTTTTTGAAGCTTACCAGAGCGGTGGAAAGATGTCAACAGGAAATGCATGTCCAGATAATGCCCATGCGCACAGACCACGGGCAGGGCTACCCAGAGCAGCGGGCACTGGTTGCCAGCCGCCCACCCAGCTTGACAGGAGTCGGCGTTTGATGGATGGTAGTGTGTGGGTGGGAGGTCACTATCGGCAAGGAGGAATCCGTGGAGATTCTCGAGGCGATACAAACAAGAAGAAGCATCCGTGCTTTCAGACCGGACCCGGTGCGGAGGGAGGTACTGGAAGAGCTTCTTGACGTCTGCCGCTGGGCGCCCTCCGCCCGCAATGCCCAGCCGTGGCATTTTGCCGTACTGGGCGGAACGGTGCTGGACGAGGTGAAGGCCCGTCTCAACGAGAAGGTGAGAACATCGTGGGACGGGAAGTCGTTCACGGACAGGGCCCCTGACATCCCCAGGACAGCCCCGTACCCGGATTGTCTTTTGCCGCGAATGGAGGCGCTTCGACGAATGGTCACCGAGTTTATGCTTCCTCCGGGCACGGAGAGCAACGAAGAGATACGGGCCGAGTACCGCGCCAGGAGCCAGCGATTCCATGATGCCCCCAACGCGATCGTCATCTACTGTGATGACCCCAGTGTCACCGTGATGGGATCGGTCGGTATCATCACTCAGACCATTTGCCTGGCGGCGTTATCTTTCGGCCTAGGAACGTGCATCATGGGAGGAGCCGTAATGTGGCCCGACATCTACCGCGACCTCCTCGGCATTCCCGAAGGGAAGCCCTTGCCCGCCTCTATAGGCATCGGCTACCCCGACGACATGGCTCCGATAAATACCTTCGAGCGCGTGCGTGAGCCTTTAGAGACTTTGGCGGAGTGGCACGGGCTGTAGGAGTCTGGCACCTCTACGGGGTTCCAGGCATGGGCACCCTGTTCCGGATACCAGCGCAACTCGCCTCTGTGCTACACTGCAAGTTGTGGGGACAGAATCGGGAGGTGGCCAAGGTGACAGGCCCAGTCTCTTCTCAACGTGACGCTGAAGATAGTACGGGGCTTCTGGCCAAGCTAGAATCGTTGCGGGGCAGCCTGCGAGAGATGGGTAGTGTTGTCATCGCCTACTCCGGGGGAGCGGATAGCAGTCTCCTGCTGAAGGTCGCCGCCGATGTACTGGGCGACAGTGTCCTGGCCGTTACCGCCCGGTCGGAGACGTATCCTCCGGGGGAACTGGACGAGGCCAGGAAGAACGCGGAGATGATGGGTGTCCACCAGGTATTCATCGATACCAGCGAACTCGACGATGAGCGCTTCTCCTCCAACCCGCCGGAACGGTGCTTCTACTGCAAGAGCGAGCTGTTTTCCAGGCTTGTCGGCCTGGCCGAGCAGCACGGTTTGTCCCACGTGGCCGACGGCTCTAACCTTGACGACCTGAGCGATTTCCGCCCGGGGATGAAAGCTGCCACCAGGTTCGCAGTAAGGAGCCCCCTGAGAGAGGCCGGCCTGACGAAACAGGATATCAGAACGCTGTCCAGAGAGATGGGCCTGCCCACGTGGGACAAACCACCCCAGCCCTGTCTTTCGACCAGGTTTCCCTACGGCACCACAATTACCAGGGAGAAACTGGCAACCGTCGGGCGCGCCGAGGAGTTCCTTGCAGGGCTGGGGCTGAGGCAGTTCAGAGTGAGGGTCCACGATGACATCGCCCGGATCGAGGTGCCGAGGGAAGACATGCCCCTTTTCCTCGATGAGCACGTGTCGAAGGAGGTCACCGAGAGGTTCAAGTCCCTGGGCTATACGTATACCACGCTGGACATCCAGGGATACAGAATGGGCAGCCTGAACGAGCCGCTGCGGGCAACGGGGAGCTAGCATTGGAGAGAGGAAGAATCCGTGAGCTTCTGGAGGACCTCAAGACGGGGAGAATCGACATCCCTTCGGCCCTGGACGCCCTGAGGTCGCTTCCGTACGAGGACCTCGGCTTCGCCAAAATCGATACCCACCGCGAGCTGAGGACGGGCTTCCCGGAGGTGGTATTCTGCCAGAGTAAGACAACCGAACAGGTGACGGAGATCATAGAGAGAATCTCCTCACGAAACGGCTTTGTCATGGCCACCAGGGCAAGCAGAGAGGTCTACGAGGCCGTTAGGAAGAGCAGGGCGGACGCGGTCTACCACGAGTCCGCCCGAATACTGGTGATTGGTGAGACAAGAAGGAAGACCAGGGACAACACAATCCTGGTTGTCACCGCGGGGACCTCAGACCAGCTTGTCGCCGAGGAAGCCGCCGTCACCGCCGAGATCATGGGGAACAGGGTGGAGAGACTCTATGACGTGGGAGTCGCCGGAGTCCACCGGCTCCTCGACAGCAGGGAGAAGCTGTTCAGCGCCAGTGTCATCGTGGTCGTCGCGGGCATGGAGGGAGCGCTGGCAAGCCTCATCGGGGGCATGGTGGACAAGCCGGTGATAGCAGTCCCAACCAGTGTGGGCTACGGCGCAAGCTTCAGTGGGTTGGCCGCTCTGCTCTCCATGCTGAACTGCTGCGCGCCGGGGATGGTGGTGGTCAACATAGACAACGGGTTCGGCGCCGGGTACTTCGCGAGTACGGTCAATCGCCTGGGTGAGGAACGATGAGAATCGCCTACTTCGACTGCTTCTCCGGTGTCAGTGGAGACATGATCCTGGGCGCCCTGCTCGACGCCGGGCTCGGGATAGAAGACCTAGAAGCAGAGCTGGGCAAGCTGGGTATTCCCGGCTATACCATCAAGGCGGAGAGGACCGCCAGGATAGGCATTGCCGCGACCAAGTTCAGCCTCGACGTGACCGATCGGAGTGCGGAACGAAAGCTGAGGGACATCATTGAGATCGTTGACTGGAGCGGGCTGGACGAGGACGTCAAGTCCCTGAGCAAGCAGGCATTCCGAGCACTGGCCACGGTTGAAGCGACCATCCACGGCAAAAGCACCGAAGACATACACCTGCACGAAGTGGGGGCGTTCGACTCTATCATAGATGTCGTCGGGGCTATCGTAGGCCTGAAGATACTGGGGATCGAGGCAGCGTACTCGTCCAGGATTCATGTTGGCACCGGTTTCCTCACCTGCCGCCACGGGACTCTCCCCGTCCCGGCCCCGGCCACTCTGGAGATGCTGCGCGGGATACCGATCCACTCAACCGGCATAGAGGCAGAGCTGACCACGCCCACCGGCGCCTGCCTGCTGAAGACGCTGTGTCACGACTTCGGCACCATGCCGGGCATGACCGTAGAGAGGATCGGCTACGGCGCCGGGAGTCGAGACCTGGAGATACCGAATCTGCTCCGTGTCTACGTCGGTGAGACTACGGCCCGGGGCTACGAGAAGGACGAAGCGATACTCATTGAGACCAACATTGATGACATGAGTCCGGAGCTCCTGGCCTACGCTTCGGAAGCCCTCCTGAAGCAAGGCGCACTTGACGTATTCATGACACCGATCTCCATGAAGAAGAACAGGCCGGCTACCATGCTGAGTGTCCTGACAACCCGGGCTGAAATGGACGGTATCCTCGCCGTGGTCTTCGCGGAAACGACCACCCTCGGGGTGCGCATCCAGCCCGTGGAAAGGGAGAAGCTATCCTCCGAGGTCATCTTGGTAGAGACGAAATATGGGGAAATCAGGGTCAAGATCGGCAGGGCGGCCGACAGAGTCAAGAACATCGCGCCGGAATACGAAAGCTGCAAGCCGATTGCGATACAGCAGGGAGTTCCCCTGAAGGACGTCTACGACGAGGCCATCGAGGCTGCTCGCAAGACGTTGTCCGGGGCCTAGACGGCCATCCCCTCGGCAACACCCGTATGCCTCTCTACCAGCAGCTACGACACCCGGCATGATGTCCGCCGTGTCACAGAGTAGCCTACAGCGAACACGAAGCTGGCACAGCGGGTCACGACGTAGGAGGATATGCACCCAGGCAACAGCCCGAGTGATTGTCGGGTAGCCCGGGAACCCAACAGGCAGCCATTGCTTGTAGTGTTTCTCCCGTCTACCCAACCCTCCTGACCTCCAGTATGCGGTCCACCCGGAAGGTCCTGTCCTCATTCCGCTTCAGGCAGAACGCCCGCATACCCAGGTACCGCTTGCCGCGGTACTCCATCTCGCCCACGGTCTCCGGCCTGACGGTCCTGGTCGTCTTCTCGTCGTTGGGCTTCAGGTAGACTATCTCCAAAGGCGTCCCGCTCTCAATTGCCTGCTTGATTACCTCTGTCTTTCTATCCACCGGAAAAGACTGCTCGGCCTTACTATACTGATACCTGGTAAGGAAGTTCATCACGTGGTAGTTCGTCCAGACGTGCTTCTTCAGGGCTGGCTTTTTGAGGACGATGCCATCCAGTGTCGTGCACCGGCTGAGGGCCACGTACATCTGGCCGTGGGCAAAGGTGCCCTTCCCGACATCTATGATCACCTTGTCAAACGTCTTCCCCTGGCCCTTGTGAATGGTCACCGCCCAGGCCAGCGTGAGCGGGTACTGCCTGAATCTGCCGATAACCTCTGATCGCAGCTGACCTTCGTCGACGAAGAACCGGAAGATCTCCCAGGTGAACGGGGCAATCTCAACCTCATCACCGTCAGCTAACTCGGCAATGATGACGCCTTCGCCGTACCCGTCCTGGAGGATGCCGGTTATCTTCCCGATACTGCCGTTCACCCAGCAGCCGTCACTATCGTTGTTGAGCATCATGACCTGTGCTCCCACCTTGACCTGAAGGTCAATCCTGGTGGGCAGGTACTCCGGTCCGAAGTCCCCCTCAATGCTTCCGGTGAACGTGTGAAGTCTGCCTCTCAATCCTGCCAGCCTGCCGGCGTTTATCTCCTCGGCCAGCCTGTTAGTAGTGGTCAGGTAGATGTAGAAGTCCTCCGGCGACGGCTCGAACTCCGGCTGGCACCTGCGGTTGAGGAGTCGGAGCTGCTCTTCGGTCACGGAGTTATTGCGAATGGCGTTGAGCAGGGTGATGAACTCCTCATCGTGCTGGCGGTAGACCCTCTCCAGCTCCACGAAGTCCATCTCGAACGAGTCGAACACGCGGGCGCTGTAGAAATAGGGCGTGTCATACAGAGACTGGAAGACCGCTTTCTCTCCGCCGGTGACCACCGGCGGCAACTGGTAGAGGTCGCCGATGAAGGCCATCTGGATGCCACCGAAGGGCCTGTCGGCATCGGGGCCGTTCAGGCGCAGGAACCGGTCCACGCAATCAAGCAGGTCAGCCCTCACCATGGAGACCTCGTCAATGATAATGATATCCAGCTTGTGGTAGATGCTCTCACCACTGTCCGCCAAGCGGAGTCTCTTGACCTGGTCAGGAGTTACGCCGGGCTTGAACCTGAAGAAGGAATGGATGGTCTGGCCCTTGACGTTGAGGGCAGCAACACCGGTGGGCGCCAGCACTGCCACCTTCTTCCTGGTAGTACGCCGGAAGTATTCCAGCAGGGTTGACTTGCCGGTACCTGCCCGGCCCGTGATGAAGATGCTCCTGTTGGTGTGCTCCAGGATGTCAAGAGCGTGCCGGAACTGCTCGTTGAGATCAAGCTGTGTGCGCCTGCTCCTGGTAACGCTCATCGGAAAGCCATTACTCCATGAGGAAAAGAACCCCCGCGGACATACCCTCACAGGATATGCCCGATAGCATCATGAGTCAACCGGCAACTTGCCCAGCTTCTCCCGGCATCAGAGGGGCCTCTGTGGGTTGGCTCCACATGCCTGGAGAATAGGGCCGACGGCGGCTGTCCGGCAGCGCTGGAGGTCGTGTAGTCGTAGGCCCTGTCTCACAGGCTTGCCGATGTCCCTACGGTGAGCCACTCTCCGCCAGCGGCTCAGGCATTCTTCGGCATCTGGAGAAAAGGCGGAAGCGCCGGAGCATGCCTCAAGTCGCTCAGCACCGGATATCTGAATCCAGCCGTATGGGTTTCACCAAGACCATTCATGATTGCTTCGACCTTGCTGCCGGGGATGGTGAATATCAGCTCGGCGTCTTGTGTTCCTCCGAAGACCCGGTCCCCACCGCTGGGCAGGATGAACTGACACTGGTCGCTCTTGGTTGTGCGGGCCACTATGTCACCACAGTCCCCGGCCCCGGTGGCAATGGCGGAGACCCTGTCGCCAGCGGCCCTGGTAGCCGACTGTGCCAGTCTCATTGCCTGAGCTGAGTTGACGTAGAGCAAAAGAAGATCTGGCTCAAACTCGGCCATCTCAACGGGTGCCATCAGCAGGTGGCTGTACTTGCCGGTGTCGAGTCGCTTGGCTGCTTCTTCCTCGGGCCTTTCCGCAAGGAATCCCATGGCCGAAGCTCCGCCCACACAGCACTGGTCTTCCTTACCCACAGCCATAACCCAGCGGAAGCGGCGGGCGATTCCATAGCTCTGGCAGAGGGTGATCTGGTATCCCATATCACGCATCGGTATTCTCACCCTCTGCGGGAGTTCACTCTCGGACAGGCATAGCTTGAGAGCCAGAGGAAAGGTCTGAGGCCTTACGTAGAGGTTGAGGGTCTCACTGACTTGTCTCGGGTCCATCGGTTCCTCCTTCGTTTTCGGGCCTGCCATCACCTGTCACCAGGCAACTGTGCCATGATGGACTGTGGCCTCTTCCGGGTCAGGAATTACATTGCACCCGGGACTACTACCTATGCCAGGGGCCTGTGCTTGTGCCAGGATGTCGCCTGCTGGTAGGCATGGGCAATTCTGAGGGCAATCTCTTCAGCGAATGGCCGGGCGATGATCTGCATGCCTATGGGAAGACCGTCGGCAAAGCCGGCGGGAACGGAAATGGCGGGCACACCGGCGATGTTGATGGGCAGGGTACACACGTCCGACAGGTACATCTGCACCGGGTCATCCAGCTTCTCGCCCAGCCGGAAGGGCACCGTGGGAGAGGTCGGCGTTACCAGGGCATCGTACCTCTCAAAGGCAACATCGAACTCCCGCCGGATTATAGTACGTACCTTCTGCGCCTTGAGATAGTAGGCGTCATAGTACCCCGCCGAAAGTGCGTATGTGCCGAGCATAATACGCCGCTTCACCTCCGGCCCGAAGCCGTACTGGCGGGTCTTCTCCATCGTCTCCCACATTGTCTGGGCACCCTGGTACCGGTACCCGTACTTGGTGCCATCATATCGGGCCAGGTTGGCCGAGGCCTCGGAGGGCGCGATGATGTAGTACACTGCCAGCGCGTGACGGGTCTGCGGCAGGGACGCCTCCCAGTCTATACTCGCCCCCATCGACTCCAGCTCCCCGACGGCGGCGCGTATCGCCGCCGCCACATCGGGCTGCATGCCCTCGACGAAGTACTCCCTGGGAATACCCAGCCTCAGTCCCCTTACGTCGCCGGTGAGGCATCGGGTATAGTCCGGAACAGGAACCGGGATGGACGTGGAGTCGCGCTTGTCGTGGCCAGCGATACTGTTCATCACCAGGGCGCAGTCGGTAGCATCGTGGGTGAGCGGCCCGATCTGGTCGAGTGAGCTGGCAAAGGCAACCAGGCCGTACCGGCTCACCCGTCCGTAGGTGGGCTTCAGCCCGGTAACGCTGCAGAAGCCAGCGGGCTGGCGGATACTGCCACCGGTGTCAGATCCTAGAGCGTAGATGGTCTCTCCCGCCGCCACCGCCGCTGCCGAACCACCGCTGCTGCCGCCGGGTACGCGCGATACGTCCCACGGGTTTCGCGTGGGGAAGAAAGCAGAGTGCTCGTTCGACGACCCCATGGCGAACTCATCCATGTTGGTCTTGCCAAGCATCACCGCCCCAATGGCCTTCAGCTTCTCAACCACGCAGGCGTCATATGGCGGGACGAAGTTCTCCAGCATCCTGGACGAACATGTGGTACGCACGTTCCGGGTGCACATGTTGTCCTTGATCAGCACCGGCACCCCGGTGAGGGGAGTGGCTTCCCCGGCAGCAATGCAGGCGTCGGCTGCTTGCGCCTGTTTGAGAGCAAGCTCCTCGGTGACGGTCACCAGCGCGCTTATCTTCGGCTCGACCTTCCGAATGCGCTCAAGGCAAGCCCTGGTGAGCTCCACCGATGATACCCTGCGGTCTCGGAGAAGCACATGCGCCTCGTGCACGGTCAGGTGGTCATGGTCTGCTATCTACCTCACCCCCTTGACGCCCTTCTCGCACCGGCAACGCAGTATACGGGTATCGCGGGACCTTGTACCCTGATACTGTCCCGGCAGAGAGCACCACGCCGGTGCCGGTGGGGGCTCGGGGTCGCGGCGCCGAGACCCTCTCCAGCCGGGCGAATCCGGAACCAGTCCAACCCTGAGTAGCTACTCAAGTACGGCCCGTACCCTGAATGAGCCCTCTTCCTTCTGCGGCGCGTTGGCCAGGATTTCCTCCTTCGGGAAGGAGGCACACTCCCGGTCCTGCCGGAGCACGTTAGTAAGGTCAATCGACTGCGCGGTGGGAGGAACGTCCTCGGTGTCCACCGTCTGCAGCACCTCAAAGTTCTCCAGGATGTCAGAGAGCTGCTCCCTGGCCCTCTCTACGTCCTCGTCACTGAGCCCGACGCGTGCCAGTCGAGCGATGTGCAGCACCTGCTCGCACGATAGCTTCATTGTACGTCCCGGTGGTTATCATGCCGGCCAGTGCTTCACTGACCGCAACTGGCCAATTATAGCACCGGCGTTTCCACGCCCGCAATTCATCGTAGCTGCTTCCGCCGGACACCGGGGAAAAGGGGAAAGCCGGTAACTGTCACGGTGTGGGATAGGGCTGGCCTCTCGCTTCTGCAGAGGAGGCCGGCTACTGCACACCAGGGGCGGAGCCTCCCCGAGAACGGCAAGCGCTCTCGGGGACAGGATACCGGTACGCCCGCCTCCTGCTATACTATGAGTTATGTGTGCGGAAGTGCTCTCTAAGATCCGCTGCCACGAGGAGTGATGGGCGGCACAGTCACCAGTCTGCTTGTCTGGAAAGTCATCACTTCCCTTTTTGACGAGGCGGTACTGGTGGCGGTGGTGCTCTGGGGCCTGCCGTACGTAGGAGTGGAGTTACCCCTGTGGGTGCTGGCGCCCGCGTCAATTGCACTCGGAGCTTACAATGTATTCACCTACCGCAAAACGGTCAAGGCCCTGCAGGTAAGACCCGTGCCCGGTCTCAGCGACATGGTGGGGAGCCAGGGCCAGGCGGTAGACCGGCTAAATCCCGCCGGTCATGTCCGGATACGGGGTGAGCTCTGGGCCGCCGAGGTGGACGGGGATGACCTCCGACCCGGGACCAGGATCGTGGTGGTGTCCCAGAAAGGATTGAAGCTGGTGGTGCGCGGGGACGGCCAGGCCGTGGAGGGGCAGGACCGCATTGACAGCAACCGGTGCTCAGCCTAGAATGGCCCGGTGATCTCGCGATTCCGCGGGAGTCAGAGAGGGGGATAGATGAACGCTAAAGAAATGATAATCGCATCTCTCAACCAGAGCCAGCGGTACCGAGACCGGGCACTGGAAGGACTGTCCCAGGCGGATGCTGAATGGAGGCCGACCGAAGAGTGCAACTCTATTGCCTTCATCCTGTGGCACATGGCCCAGGTAGAGGACTTCTATGTGAACCGCGTCCTCCGGCGTCAGGCGAGGCTGTATGACGAGGGGTGGGCGGAGAAGCTGGGCACCCCCGCCGGTGATTCCGGCTACGGCTACACGGTCGAGCAGCTACGGGCGTGGCGGGCACCGGAGCTGGAGACACTGCGCGCCTACGCGGAGGCGGTCCGGGAGAGCACTCTCCAGTTCATTGAGGAGCTCCCCGCCGAGAAGGTGACGGAGCTTGCCCGCCCTGACCGCCCTCCGGATACCATCGGTGGGATACTGAGCAGGCTCGCCACCGAGATCGCCCTGCACACCGGGCAGATGGACTACCTGCGCGGGGAGCGCTGCGGTTTCGCCGGTACGATGGCGCCCTAGCTCGGGCGGCTGCGCGCTGGTGGTACGGCCTGCGATTGGCGGCGTGACGGGGCAAGAGTGATGTATGAGCCGAGGTCCTATCGGGTCTGGTCTGCCGACCGCGACCTGGTCCCATTCCACGTGGTTGTCAGAGAGACCGATCTCTACATTAGGGCAGAGCGGGACCTGACCGGCCGTGCCCACGAGGTGGTGATCGAAGAACGTGCCCAGCTTGAGGGCTACATCCAGCGACACCCCGGTTTTGCCACCGCCATGGAGCCCTTCACGGTGGAGGATGGCGCCCCGGCCCTTGTGCGGGAGATGGCGGCAGCAGCCGCGGAGGCGGGTGTCGGCCCGATGGCAGCGGTAGCGGGAGCAATCGCCGAGCGGGTCGGGCGGCAGCTTCTGGAGCTGTCTCCACAGGTAGTGGTTGAGAACGGCGGGGACATATTCCTTGTGAGCCACAAGAAGCGGCTGGTGGGCATACACACGGGCAGGCCCCCTTTTGAGGGACGGCTCGCTCTTGAGATAGACCCCGAAGATACTCCTGTGGGAGTGTGTACCTCCTCGGGGACGGTGGGGCATTCCCTCAGCCTGGGTACAGCCGATGCCGTGGTTACCCTGGCCCGAAATACCGCCCTCGCCGATGCCGCCGCGACCGCAACCGGTAACCTGGTCCGGACCGAGGCGGACACCGAGCGCTGGCTTGCCTTCACCCGGGCGATTACCGGCATCAGCGGTGTGGTCATAGTCAAGAATGATCGCCTTGCGGTGTGGGGTAAGGTGCAGCTGGTGCAAACATGAGCACAGTCGCCGTTGCCATGAGCGGTGGGCTGGACTCTTCGGTGGCTGCCGCCCTGCTCCTGGAGCAGGGCCGGGAGGTTATCGGAGTAACCATGTGCCTGCAGCCGCCCGGTAGGAATGCAGACATGGTGGAGACCGCCGCTTCGGTCTCCCGCCATCTCGGCATTCCGCACTACGTGGTTGATCTCAGGCACCGGTTCGAGACCACGGTTATCGCCGACTTCTGCCGGGAGTACAGCCGCGGCCGCACGCCCAACCCCTGCGTCCGCTGCAACCGGTTCATCAAGCTGGGTACCCTGATGGACTGGGCGAGAGAGCAGGGCGCGGATATGCTGGCTACCGGCCACTACGCCCGGACAGAGCAGCAGGGCGAGCGCTACCTCATCAAGAAGGCCCGCGACGTGCAAAGAGACCAGAGCTACTTCCTCTGTTTGCTCACGCAGGAGCAGCTCGCCCGTACCCTGTTCCCCCTGGGTGACCTGACCAGGGAAGAGGTGCGCGATGTCGCCGGGAGGCTGGGCTTGCCCGTCAGTCCCGCGGCCGCGAGCCAGGAAATCTGCTTCGTGCCGGACAACCGCCATGCCCGCTTCGTCCAGGAGTATACCGGTGCTGGAGGCAGACCGGGCCCGGTACTGGACCGGCAGGGCAGAGTCATCGGGGAGCACCGGGGCATAGCCGCCTACACTATCGGTCAGCGCAGAGGACTGCGAATCGCGGCGCGGGGGCCGCTCTACGTGGTGGATATGGACGCCGCCAGGAACACCATCACGGTGGGGAGCAGGTGGCAGCTGTATGCCACCGGGCTGGTTGCGTCCGGGCTCAACTGGGTCTCGGTTGACAGACCCGAGGGGCCGATACGCGTCCGTGCCCGGATACGCTACCGCCACGCGGAGGCGGCGGCAGTGGTCGTCCCCGGCGCAGCCACCCAGGTGGAAGTAACGTTCGAGAGGCTGCAGATGGCCATCACCCCCGGCCAGGCGGTGGTCTTCTACGCCGGCGACATGGTAGTCGGTGGCGGGACGATTGACCGGGTGATACCCCTGGAGTCTCCGCCACACTAGGCACAGCCATCCCGATGCGCTAGAATGAAGGTACCCGAAGCTACGGGAGTGTGACCGCCTCGCCCGTCGCCGGGAGCGCTCCCCGGAGGTAAGACAAGTGAGCAGAATCATCGCTGTTTGCCGGAGTGACACCAAAGGTACCCGGAAGAAAGTGGTTGACGCGGTAGTCCTGCGCCAGGAGTACGGGGTGGAGAATGATGCCCACGCCGACAGTGGCTGGCACCGGCAGGTCAGCCTGCTTGCCCGGGAGAGCATACAGAAAATGCGGGACATGGGCTACGATGTCGGGCCGGGGGATTTCGCCGAGAACCTCACCACCGAAGGACTGGAGCTCTTCACCCTGCCGGTTGGTAGCAGGCTCGTGGTGGGGGATACGGTTACCCTGGAGGTGACGCAGATCGGCAAGCAATGTCATACCGGCTGCGCCATATTCCAGGACATTGGGAAATGCGTCATGCCCAAGGAGGGGATATTCGCACGGGTACTCCGGGGCGGCACTGTGCGCGCGGGCGATAACATCACGGTGGGCGCGGCCAAATGAGCTCCGGCGGGTCGACAGAGAAACCGACGGACTCAGGAGGCGCAGCACATATGCAGGGCGGAGATACCAGGCTGGCCGAGGAGATTCGCCGCCTCAGAGAAGAGCGAAACGCAGTCATACTGGTCCACAATTACCAGCGCGGCGAGGTGCAGGATATCGCGGACTTCACCGGCGACTCCCTGGAGCTCAGCCGAAATGCCGCCCGGACAGAGGCTGACGTCATCATCTTCTGCGGTGTGCACTTCATGGCGGAAACCGCCGCCATTCTGAATCCTGGCAAGACCGTGATTCTGCCGGACATCCAGGCGGGCTGCCCCATGGCAGACATGATCACCGCCGAGAGACTGCGCTCCAGGAAGCAGGAGCTCCCGGAAGCGAGCGTGGTCTGCTATGTGAACACGTCCGCCGAGGTCAAGGCGGAGTCAGACGTATGCTGCACCTCGGCCAACGGCGTCAAGGTGGTTCAGAGCCTGGGAGCAGCCGAGATTCTCTTCGTGCCGGACCAGTACCTGGGCCAGTACGTCGCCAGCCAGACGGGCAAGAAAATGCACCTCTGGCCCGGCTACTGCCCCACCCACGTGATGATACGCCGCGAGGACCTCATCCAGAGGAAGCGGGAGCACCCCGGGGCGAAGGCGGTGGTGCACCCCGAGTGCCGTCCCGAGGTAACAGAGCTGGCCGACGCCGTCTTGAGCACCAGCGGGATATGCCGGTTCTCGAAGGAAACCAACGCCGAGGAGATCATAGTCGGCACCGAGATCGGCATCATACATCGGCTAAAGAAAGAGAACCCCAACAAGACCTTCATCCCCATGTCCGAAAAAGCCGTCTGCCCGAATATGAAGCGGATAACCCTGGAGAAGGTCCTCTGGTCGCTACGTGAACTCGTGCCACGGGTGTCCGTGCCGGAACCGGTGCGTGTCAGGGCGAAGCGGGCGGTGGACCGGATGCTGGAGACGGTCTAGATTGCGCTCTGTACCTCTGTCCGCGCCCAGAGATTGACAAAGCGGTACCAGCTGTGATATAGTGAACCCGGTTGGACTGGCCGGTCCGAAAAGGGTACTGCGGAGGTGGATTATGAGGCTTCACGCAGTATTGGGGGTGTGGCAGGTTGACAGGTGAAGCCCTGCGAAAGCAGGGCTTGCCGAAGACGGGTCCGGCTCGTGGATGAGAGATGTGAGGCCATTCTCCTGAGAGAGAGGCTTTGTGCGGCCGAGAGCCGCGGATGAGTCCGACCCGACTTGAAGTGACCAGTAGCGGAGGACAGTCAGATGGCTGTCCTCCGCTTTTTCGTTGCCCGGCCGTCCATTCTGACGCACCCTTTATGGACGGCCTGTTTGTGTGGCATAATTGAGCTAGCGAGCAGTGGGGGCAGACCGGCGTGAGAGTAAGATACAGCAGCTACCGGGGCGCAGGGGTCTCCATGACCCCGATATGGGTCCTCCTGGCAGCCAACTTCCTGGTATTCATCGCCACCATGATAAATGGCCGGTTCATCGTGGACAACCTGGGGCTGCACCCGATCGACCCGTTCCTTCCATTCCAACCCGGCTTCTTCGAGCAGCCCTGGACCATCGTAACCAACATGTTCGTCCACGCCGGTCTGTGGCACCTGCTGGGAAACATGATCACCCTCTTCTTCTTCGGCTCTTACCTGCTGCAACTCATCGGCGAGGCCAGGTTTCTCTACATCTACTTCGCGGGTGGAGTACTCGGCAATATCCTGCTGCTTGCCCTGGCATCGTTGGACCCCTTCGGCGTGGCCATCGGGGCTTCGGGGGCGGTGTTCGCGCTGGGCGGTGCGCTGGCGCTGATGCGGCCCAGGCTCAAGGTGATCATCTTCCCTCTGCCCGTGCCGATAGATCTCTTCGTGGCGGTGATCGGCGGCTTCCTGGTATTGTCCTTTCTGCCCGGCATAGCCTGGCAGGCACACCTCGGCGGCCTCGCCCTGGGAATTGCCGCCGGGCTCTACTTCCGGCGCCGGGAGCGCGGCTCGTTCTGGCGCTAGATCAGGGTATGTCCGCCGGTAGCAGCTCCTGCCAGACCTCTTCGCCGCCGTTGAAGCTCGCCGTAAACACCAGCCTGGGGTCGGCAGTCTCTTCCACGTTGGGCAGCTTCCCGTTGCCACCGTTTCCGTGCCCGGCGGGTACGTACACGGTGAAAGGCAGCAATTTGCCCCCCTGGGCGAGGTCGGCGTGATACCTGGCCACGGTATCGTCCGGCAGGCCGGCAGCAGCCCCGAAGCCGACGGGGATGGGTGCGCCCCCGGTGTACCTGCCGCCGTTCCACTTGAGATCGGCATAGCGGAATGCGTGCCCGTAGGGCGCCATCATGCTGTCAAACCGGTCTGGAAAGCCCTGGCCGTAGATACGGGCGCAGAGCTGGCGGTGGATGGCGTACTGGACGCTGGGCCAGCGGCCTTTGCCCCAGGTCATCCCGGGAAAGAACGGGTCCCGGCTCTCCACCGGCATCATTGACATCATCCACGCGGGCAGCAGGGCGGCGGTCACCTCGGTACGCTCGCCCAGGTCATACCCGTCCGTATTCCACCCGCTCCTCATGAGCCGGATCGGCGTGGTCGCGATAAGGAACCGGAGGCGCAGGAGCTCGCCGAACGGAAGCCCGAGGGCAAACAGGCGCGCACCGTGGACCATCAGGCCCAGGCCTCCCGCACCTCTGCCCTTCTCACTGTAGTCGATAACGCCGTCGCCGTTTTCGTCATAGGCACGCAGCACTGCATCCTTGTAGCTGGAGCCGGTGAGGCGGTCATTCGCCTCCAGGTAGGCGAAGCATGTCGCCTGGAGGTCCCAGAGCGGCTTGAGCATGTCCCAGTACAGCGTCCTGGTGAGCAGCTCGGTGAAGACGCCGTCCTGGACCCTGCCGAGGCGTCCCTGGACGGAGGCCAGGGTACCGCCCTCCCACAGATCGCGCCCGACAACGTGGTAGTCCTGTGTACCCAGGCCTCTCTCCTCACAGTACTGGAAGGCCAGGTAGCGGGAGAGCGGGCAGTCGTACCCCTCGCCGGTGAGAATGTTACCGCCCTCCACGTAGGGCAGGGGCACTCTCTGGATGAACTCAGACGGCAGACTGTGCTCCCTCTGGACCTTTCTGGCTTCGTTCACGGGGAGCATGGAGTGGAGGTAGCGTGCGGACAGGACGTCCACTGCCACCGGGTCAGTGGTGGCGAACACGAATCCTTCCGGAACCTGGGCCAGCCCCACCCCGGCATGGTGGATGTTAGTCGCCTCAATGCCGTCAACCACGTGGAGCATCATTGTGCCCTGGTCACGAACCGCCTCGATAACGTCCGCCATGCTGGCTTCCATGCCACCGGTGCTGGTGACCACGTATTCGCCGCTCTCGTTGCGGACCGGCATGCCGGTTACCTCGTCACTCTGTCCCACCCATCGGCTGTGCGGCACGCGAGTCTTGAGGGTGGGCATGGACCGGTCGGGTGCGGCATACTTCCACCGTATCTTGCCCGGCTCGGTGCTCTCACTGGCCTCCATGGGGTAAAGGCCTATACCCAGGTTCTTGATGGCGCTGGTAATCAGCTCGAGCTGGTGTATCTTCAGCTTGGGCACGTTCACCAGGACACACCCCGGCCAGTCCTTGCGGTCCTGGGGATCATCGGGATCGCCGCCCACAAAGACCTTGTGGAGCGTGATTGTCTGGAAGTTGACGCCATTGGCAACCCGCACGTCCCTGCCGTTGGAACCGTCTTCGTCTATCTTGTTGATGTCATAGACAAGCAGCCTGTCTCCGACCTGGCCCGGCGGCAAACATAACCCGGCGAGGCTCTCCTGGTAGCCACTCATGGGGTCATCAGAGTGGGCAGGGTCATGGCTGTCAGCAAGGTACTTGCGAGCGAAGTAGAACCCCCACCCACCATAAGTCTCCCCGTACCTGCCCTCCATAACCGCCTGGGTGGTGACCTTGCCTCCCACCTGCATTCGCTCGGCTGCCCCCGCCGACGCCGATACCGCCGACCCGCCCTCGCCGATTGACATCTGGTGATAGGTGATTCCCAGACAATCGTGGAACCAGCGCATCAGGGCCGCGACGAACTCCCAGGGTGTGCACACGCCGATGTTGCCCGGGCCGTGAGTGCCCCGGTCGATTGTCTGAGGTACCACGATATTGGGCTTGAAGAAGAGCTTCTGACCCTGCGCAACCCTGGACTTCACCTCCACGGAAAAGGCGGTTTCCCCATCCAGGGCCTCCATGGCCCGGCTAATGCCGGAGTAGACGTAGTCTATACGTCTGCGTATCTCCGCCCAGGCTTCCTCGCTGCTCTGGTCGATTACCTGCTTGAGCAGGCCGGGAATGTCATGGTATGCCATCTCCGGATTGAGGCGGGCAGCGCCGATCGCTGACCCGCTGCCGTCCACTGCAGTCTCCCCCAGGGAAGACTGCACCATCTCCTGTATGTTACCCATCTTTTTGCCCTGCCTCCTGCAAGACCAGCTTGCTCAATGCGCCCATTCTAGCACACCGCTCTCTTTTTCGCTGAAGCCGGTCGGCTACGGGGCTCCTTTGTCACAGACAGCCAGAGAGCAGGGCATGACCCTGCTCTTTCACCCTCTCGGCTCACCGGAGAGTGGCCCAGAGACCTTGACAATTGAGGGGTACAGATGGTAATTTAGGTGTGTTAGCACTCTAATGCTTAGACTGCTAACCGGAGAGAGTGATGCTATCGTCAAGAGCTGAGGCTATTCTCCAGTCTATCGTGGTAAGGTACATCACCAGGGGAGTGCCCGTGTCCTCGCAGAGCCTCGTAAACGACCATACCCTGAAGGTGAGCTCCGCCACCATTCGCAACGAGATGGTCCGTCTGGAGCAGCAGGGCTACATAATCCGCCCCCACACCTCCGCCGGAAGCATCCCCTCTGACGTGGGATATCGCCACTACGTCGAGTCCCTTGGCAGCGTCAGACTGCCACCGGCCCAGCAAATGATGATAAGCCACCTCTTTCACCAGGTGGAGAGCCGCCTGGACGAATGGCTCAGCCTGACGGCCACCCTGCTCGCTCACCTGGCACACAATATGGCAGTGGTGGCTACCCCGAAGACGGCCCGGTGCAGGTTCAAACACATGGAGCTGGTCAGTCTCCAGGACGCAATCGCTCTCCTGGTGCTTGTCTTGGAGGGGGCCAGGGTAAGACAGCAGTTGCTAACCCTTGAGGAGCAGATTGCACAGCCAGAGCTTACGGCAATCGCTCACAGGCTTAGCTCGGTCTGTGCCGGGCTCATCTCGGACGAAATCGCCGCCACCGGAGAGGGGGCGAGCCCCGTCGAGGCACAGCTGCGGGAGCGTATCGTGGGCCTGATGCGTGAGGAAGACGAAGAGGATGGGCCGGTACCATACATGGACGGCCTGCACTTCGTCCTCGGGCAGCCGGAGTTCGCCGCGGGTAATCGCGCTCAAAGCCTGGCCGAGCTGGCCGAGCACAGGAGCATGCTGCTGAGACTCCTGCCTGCCGGTCGTCCTGGAGAAGGCGTATGCGTGGTGATAGGAAGAGAGAATGAGCCGGAAGTCATCCATGATTACAGCATTGTGGGCAGCCGCTACGGACTCCCTGAAGAGGCCGTAGGCACTCTGGCAATTATCGGGCCCACCCGCATGCCCTACGCCGCCACCATTGCTGCCGTGGACTACATGTCCTGGCTACTGAGTCGGCTGGTGGCCAGGCTGTACGGCAAGGAAGACGCCCGGCAGGACGCTGACTACCAGCAAGCGGGGGCAGGGTAAGACCGAGACTGACAACCCGGGGGTGTTGGGGATGGCAATGCCTGACGAAGAGCGTACCGCCCAGGAGGAGGAAGGGGTTAGCGGGGAGGCTGCCTTGAGACAGGCCCTCGCCGAGGAGAGAGAGAAGGCAGAAGGTTATCTGGCCAACTGGCAGAGGATCCAGGCTGACCTGATCAACTACCGTCGGCGCAGCGAGCAGGAGAAGGAAGATATCTCCCGGTTCGCCACCGCCCAGCTCATGCAGGGCCTGTTGCCGGTGCTGGATGACCTGGAACGCGCACTGGGCTCGGTCAACGACGAACTCGCCAGCTCCAGCTGGGTGGAGGGTATCCGGCTGATTGAGCGCAAGCTCCGCACCTGGCTGGAGGCGCAGGGACTGACCCAGATCAAGTCCGTGGGGGAGCGGTTTGACCCCAGGTTCCACGAGGCCGCCGGGCACGGCAAAGGCGAAGAAGGAATAGTGGTGCAGGAGCTACAGAAGGGCTACATGTTCCGTGACCGGGTGCTGCGCCCGGCCACGGTTATCGTGGGAAACGGCGAAGAGAATTGAGAGCCAGTGCCAGGGAAGGCCGGTAGGTACACGGCCGGACAAGCACTGGCCAGGAGGAATGTGACATGGCCAAGGTGATCGGAATAGACCTGGGCACAACATTTTCAGCGGTGGCCGTCATGGAAGCGGGGGAACCTAAGGTCATCCCCAACGCGGAGGGGGGACGCACCACCCCCTCGGTAGTGGCGGTGAGCAAGAGCGGCGAGCGCCTGGTGGGACAGGTCGCCCGCCGCCAGGCGATCACCAATTCGGACAACACCATTTTCAGCATCAAGCGCCTGATGGGACGCAAGTATGACGAGCCTTCGGTGGAGTATGACCGGAAGCTCCTGCCCTACGAGATCGTCAAAGCCAGCAACGGCGACGCCAAGGTGGCCATGGGTGGCCGGGAGTACAGCCCCCCCGAGGTCTCGGCGATGATCCTCCAGAAGCTCAAGACCGACGCCGAAGCCTACCTCGGCGAGAACGTAACCGAGGCCGTGATCACCGTGCCCGCCTATTTCAACGACAGCCAGCGGCAGGCAACCAAGGATGCCGGCAAGATCGCCGGCCTGGACGTTTTGCGCATAATCAACGAGCCTACCGCCGCCTCCCTCGCCTACGGCCTGGACAAGAAGACTGACGAGACCATTGCTGTGTACGACCTTGGTGGGGGCACCTTCGACATCTCCATCCTGGAGCTTGGCGAAGGCACCTTCCAGGTAAAGTCCACCAACGGTGACACCCACCTTGGCGGTGATGACTTTGACCAGAGAATCATGGATTGGGTCTGCGACGAGTACAGGCGGGAGCAGGGTATAGACCTGCGCCAGGATAAGATGGCGCTGCAGCGTCTGAAGGAAGCCGCCGAAAAGGCCAAGTGCGAGCTGTCTACGGTGCAGCAGACGGAGATCAACCTCCCGTTCATCACCGCCGACGCCAGCGGGCCCAAGCACCTCAGCATGATGCTCACCCGCTCCAAGCTGGAACAGCTGGTCATGGCCCTGGTGGAGAGAAGCCTGGGACCATGCCGGCAGGCACTGGAGGATGCCGAGAAGACCTCGGCACAGATTGACGAAGTGGTGCTGGTGGGCGGACAGACCAGAATGCCCCTGGTGCAGGAGAAAGTGAAGCAGTTCTTCGGTAAGGAGCCCCACAAGGGCGTCAACCCGGACGAGGTCGTAGCTATCGGCGCAGCCATCCAGGCGGGAGTGCTCAAGGGAGAGGTCAAGGACGTGCTCCTGCTTGACGTCACCCCGCTTACCCTGGGTATCGAGACTCTCGGTGGGGTGGTGACTCCCCTCATCCCGCGCAACACCACCATCCCCACCTCCAAGAGCCAGATATTCAGCACCGCCACTGACAACCAGCCCAGCGTGGAAATCCACGTCCTCCAGGGTGAGAGGCCCATGGCCGCAGATAACCGTACCCTGGGACGGTTCATGCTGGACGGCATCCTGCCCGCACCCCGCGGCGTGCCCCAGATCGAGGTCAGCTTTGACATCGACGCCAACGGCATCCTGAACGTCAAGGCGCACGACAAGGGTACCGGCAAGGAGCAGAAGATCACAATAACCGCCTCCAGCGGGCTATCCAAGGAAGAAGTGGAGCGGATGCAGCGTGAAGCTGAGGCCCACTCGACCGAAGACGCCCGTCATCGCGAAGAGATAGAGCTCCGCAACACTGCCGATAACATGGCCTACACCGCCGATAAGACCCTGAGAGACAACAAGGAGAAGATACCCGAAGACCTCAACAAAGAGATCGAGGAGAAGGTGGCAGCGGTGCGCTCGGCTCTCCAGGGTACGGACACCGAAGCCGTCAAACGCACCACCCAGGAGCTATCCGAAGCCATGCAGAAGGTAGGCCAGGCGATCTACCAGCAACAGCCCCCTCCGGGTGGTGAGCCGCCCCCGGGTGGTGGCGACGATGAGGGCACGGTCGAAGGGGAGTTCCGCGAGGTGTAGACAGACGGCCCCCATGCCTGCCCATGGCAGAAAGCTGTGAGCAGAGACCTGTATAAGATTCATTCCCCTTCCTGCATTGGCGGAAGGGGTGGCAGTATGACACGTGGCATCGAAACGGGACTACTACGAGGTTCTGGGAGTAGACCGGAACGCCAGCGATGAGCAGATCCGGAGGGCGTTCCGGCAACTGGCGTTCAGATACCATCCTGACCATAACCGTGAAGACGGGGCGGCAGAGAAGTTCAAGGAGGTCAGCGAGGCCTACGAGGTCCTCTCGAACGCCGACAAGCGCGCCGCCTATGACCGTTTCGGGCACAGCGGCGGCAGGGACATCTTCGAGCAGGGCTTCGGAGGGTTCGACTTCGGCTTCGGCGACATATTCGATGCTTTCTTCGGCGGGACGACCACGGCCAGCCGGCAGGAACCCCAGCGCGGCGCCTCACTGCAGACCGCACTTAGCATCACCCTCGAAGAAGCGGCCTTCGGTTGCACCAAAGATGTCGAGATAACCCGCACGGAGAACTGCTCCGATTGTCACGGAACCGGCAGCAAGCCCGGCTCACAGCCCGGCCGGTGCCCCAACTGTGACGGCGCCGGGCAGGTGCGCCGTGTCCAATCCAGCATCTTCGGGCGATTCACCAATATCTCCACGTGTCCCCGCTGTCACGGCGAAGGCAGGATCATCACCGACCCCTGCCCCACCTGCCGCGGCAGCGGCCGTGAGAAGCGGCAGCGTACCCTATCAGTCAAGGTACCGGCGGGCGTGGACACCGGCACCCGGATACGTCTCCGCGGCGAGGGAGAGACAGGCACCAGGGGCGCACCCTCCGGCGACCTTTTCGTGGTGCTCTCAGTCCAGGAGCACGCTCTCTTCTCCCGTGAAGACGATGACATCCTCTACCGGCTGCCGCTGAGCTTCGCCCAGGCGGCACTGGGAACTCAACTGGAGGTCCCCACCCTGGACGGTACCGACAAGCTGAAGATCCCCGCCGGCTGCCAGACGGGTACCATCTTCCGGCTCAGGAACCGGGGCATACCGCATCTCAGCGGCATGGGACGGGGCGACCAGCTGGTGGAGGTAACGGTGGTGACACCGGAATCCCTCTCCAGGGAGCAGCGGCAGCTTCTACAGGAGCTGGATAAGAGCTTCGAGGACAGGGACAACAAGAAGAAGGGCAAACGTCGCTAGCTATCGGGCGATCTCGCCTGAGATGGTGCTCCTGTGGGCGCGAAAGAGGGAGAACAGCTTCCATCTACGGCCGGCCAGTTCATGGCGCGCCTGCGTGCCCATCAGCTCGCCCGCTGATTCCCGCGGGTCGGTACCTCCGTAGAGCACCCGGTACATCTGCTCGGTTATTGGCATCTCCACTCCCAACTCACGGCCCAGCTCCCAGGCAGCAATGGTGGTGCTCACCCCCTCGGCGACACCGGTCATGGAAGCGGCTATCTCCTCCACAGACCGCCCCCTGGTAAGCTCCACGCCCACGTGGTGGTTGCGGCTCAACGGACTGGCACAAGTCGCTATCAGGTCGCCGATACCGGCCAGTCCAGAGAAGGTCAGCGGGTTCGCCCCCATCGCCACCCCCAGGGCGGTCATCTCCGCCATACCCCGGGTTATCAACGTGGCCTTGGTGTTGTCCCCGTAGCCGAGACCATCGCATATACCGGCGGCCAGGGCGATGACGTTCTTCAATGCCCCACCTAGCTCCACCCCGATGACGTCAGTGTTGTGGTACACACACAGACTGGGGGTCGTGAAGAGCTTCTGGGCGCTGTGGCAGACAGACTCGCTCTCAGCAGCCACTACCGTGGCAGCGGGTAAGCCTCGCAGGACCTCCCGCGAGAGATTGGGCCCGGACAGCACGCAGATGTTCCGATGAAACCGAGGAGACACCTCCTCGGCGATAACCTGGCTCATCCGCTTGTTGCTGCCGAGCTCCAGGCCCTTGGCGGTACTGACAACCAGCATGGACTCGCCCAGGTGTTCGGCGGCCAGCCTGATATTGTGTCGCATGGTCTGAGCGGGTACGGCCAGGACGACCGCCCTTGCTCCGGCCAGCGCCTGCGCGAGAGAGCTCGTCAGAGACAGTCGTGAGGGGAACTGGATGTGCTTCAGCCGCGGGATCCCGTGGTGCGGGCTGGCCAGCTCCGCCGCCTCATCCTCGTTCCGTGCCCAGAGTGCAACCTCAAGCCCGTTTTCGGCCCAGACCGCCCCCAGGGTGGCACCCCAGGCGGTGGTGCCGATAACGCCAATCCGGGCCATACCCTACCCCCCGCCTCTTTCAGGGGGGGGCTCCGTCGGCTGTTCAGCACTCTCCCCCAGGCGCCGCTCCTTGCCCGCGAGAAGCCGGGCTATGTTGCTACGGTGCATGATGACGATGACTAGAGACCCAACCAGAGCATACACCAGGTACTCCAGCGGCCACCCGTTGAATACTGTGAGAGGGACTACAATCGCGTAGCTGCCAATGACACCGGCGATGGAGCCGAGCGAGGCAAAACCCGTGGTCACTGCCCCGATGAGCAGGATCTCGCCCCCAAAGAGGGCGGCCATGGGGAGAAAGGCAAACAGCCCCCCGAAAAAGGTGGCGACACCGCGACCGCCGCGGAACTTCAGGAAGACCGACCAGTTATGTCCGGCAACGGCAGCCAGGGCGGCAAGCACCTGGGCCAACGGTAGCCCAAGGCCGAGGCTCCCCACTGCCAGGTAGCTCTTGTCCATGATCAGACCGGCAAACACCACCGCCAGGGCCCCCTTGGCCAGGTCCCCGATAACCACCAGCGCGGCCGCCTTCACGCCCGCCGTCCTGAGCACGTTGGTGGTACCAGTCTTGCCGCTGCCGAAGGCCCTGACATCCAGCCGGGACCTCCACTTCGCCACCAGATAGCCCACTGGAATGGACCCCATAAGATACCCGACCAACAAGCAGACAATGTACTTGCCGACTATCATGCCTCCCCCCTCGATCTAAACACCAGGCGCAAGGGCGTACCGGCGAAGCCGAAAGCCTGACGCAGCCGGTTCTCTAGGTAGCGCCGGTATGAGAAGTGCACCAGGCGGGCATCATTGACGAAGAACACGAAAGTAGGCGGGTTCACCTCAGCCTGGGTAACATGGAGGACCTTCAACTGCCGCCCCCCCTTGCGTGGCAGGGTATGCGCCGCCACCGCTCGCTCGACAACACCGTTCACCTCCGCCGTAGGCACCCGCTTCAGCCTCTCCCGGTAGACCTCTTGTGCCCGGGGTAGAACCTCGTTCACCCCCTCCCCACTCAGCGCCGAGGTGTACACCACCGGCGCATACGCCATGAACCGGAACTGCGCCCTCAGGTACCTGTCCCATTCGGCCCTGTTCCTGTCGGCAACCAGGTCCCACTTGTTCACCACCAGGATAATCCCCCTGGCTGCCTGCAACACGTACCCGGCTATGTGCATGTCCTGGGCCACCGGTACCTCGGTGGCATCCAGCACCAGCAGGGCAACATCCGCCCGGTCAATTGCCCGCAGGGCCCTCAGTACGCTGTAACGCTCCAGGCCCGTTCCGAGCTTGCCCCGCCTGCGAATGCCTGCGGTATCAATAAGTAGCACACTTCTCCCTCTGAAGTCAAGTAGAGTATCGATGGCGTCCCGGGTTGTCCCCGGCACATCATCAACGATTGCCCTCTGTCGGCCCAGCAAGGCATTCAGCAGCATGGACTTGCCGACGTTGGGCCGGCCAACGATGGCCACCTTCATGACGTCAGGTTCGGGTTCAGGCTCAGCCGGAGCGGGCGGAGGCAGCAGCTCAACGATCCTGTCCAGCAACTCGCCGGTGCCCCGAGCATGATGGGCGCTCACCGCCAGTGGGTCGCCCAGTCCCAGCTCGTGGAACTCCACCGTAGCAGCCTCCAGACGGTCATTGTCAGCCTTGTTGGCCGCCACCACCACCGGTCTGCCCGAGCGCCGCACAAGGTCACCCGCTTCCAGGTCAGTCGGGGTCACCCCGTCACGGACATCCACCAGAAATATGATCACGTCTGCCTCGGCAATGGCGGCCTCTATCTGGGCCCTGACACCCTTCCCTACGGCGGTATCAGTATCAAACACCAGGCCGCCGGTATCGACCAGCGTGAAGACAGCGTCATTCCAGGTGACGTCGGCGACCACGCGGTCGCGAGTCGTCCCCGGCATGTCCTCCACGATGGCCACCCGCCTGCCCGCCAGCCGGTTCAGCAGAGTGGACTTGCCCACATTCTGCCTGCCGACAATAGCCACAAGGGGTTTCCTCACGCGTCTCACACCTCCGCCGACGGCATGGGCTAGGCGGTGCCCAGCAGCTTTACCAGCACAGCATTCTGAACGTGCATCCGGTTCTCCGCCTGGTCGAAGACCACTGATTGCGGGCCGTCCATGACCTCGTCGGTGACCTCCTCCCCGCGGTGGGCAGGCAGGTCATGCATGAAGACGGCGTCATCCCGGGCAAGGGACATGAGGGCGGTGTCAACCCGGTAGCCGGAGAACGCCATCTCTCGCTGCTGTGACTCCGCCTCCTGGCCCATGCTCGTCCACACGTCAGTATAGACCACGTCCGCCCCGCGTACTGCTTCGGACGGCTCTTCGGTGCAGAGTATGCTGGCCCCGCTGCTCTCAGCGTACTCCCGGGCAGTGCCCAGTATCCCCTCCGCGAGCGCATAGCCGGACGGAGAAGCAATCCGGAAGTCCATGCCCCCCAGGGCACTGGCCAGCAGCAGACTCCTGGCAACATTGTTGCCGTCGCCTATGAAAGCCAGGGCCACTCCCTGCAACCTGCCCTTCTTCTCATAAACCGTCAGCAGGTCGGCTAGGGCCTGACAGGGGTGCTCCAGGTCAGAAAGGGCATTCACCACCGGCACCCCGGAATGCCTGGCCAGCTCCTCTATGGTACCGTGGACGAAAGTACGGGCAGCGATAGCGTCTGCGTAGCGGCCGAGGACACGGGCCACGTCCGCCACCGACTCGCGTTGCCCCAATCCGACCTCGGCGGGCGACAGATACAGACACTCCCCCCCGAGGTGCCTCATCCCCACCTCGAAGCTGACCCTGGTACGCAGCGAGGGCTTCTCGAACAGAAGGACGAGGACCTTTCCCGACAGCAGAGAAGACCTGCCCCTAGCCTTCAGCTCCGCCGCCGCGGCCACGAAGACGCTCATATCCTCGTCACTTATGTCTGTTATGGAAAGCAGGTGTCTTCCCCTCACCCCACTCCTCCCGTGCGCAGGCACACCCGTACAGTATACACGCGAACAGGCACGCCTTCAACCGCAGCCCAGGACAGGCAAACCAACTTGATAAATCCTGAGCACCGGGGTATAGTGTTGAGTAAATGTTGAAGGCTACCGCAGGCACTCCGAAGGGTAGCTGCTTGACCGGGAAAGACGACCGGATGCTGCAACTGAGATCCACTGAGGGAGCCATAGAGGGTTTCTTCATAAGCTTGAAAGATGAGGCGGCCTCTCTTCTGGCCGCCGTAAGCCACTTCCTCACCGGACGCGGCGTCCGGGCCTACCTCGTAGGCGGTTTCATTCGCGACCACATGTTAGGCCGCTCTACCCATGATATCGACATCGCCGTGGCCGCTGGCGGGTTGGTTACTGCCCGTGACCTGGCGGCAGCACACGGCGGCACTTTCGTCCTCCTTGACCGGGAGAACGGCATCGGACGGGTGGTGCTGGGCACCGGGGGTGGCCTGCCGGGTGCGAGGTGGGATATCGACTTCAGCACTCTCCGCGGGTCCATCGATGATGATCTGGCCCAGCGCGACTTCACCATAGACGCGATGGCCGTCCCCCTGCATATGTGTGAGGAGAGGACAGGTGCCTCCCTGCTAATTGACCCATTTGACGGGCGGCAGGACATCAAGCAGAGACGAGTTCGTGAGGTGTCCGGGGCCGCTTTTGAGGCCGACCCCCTCCGGCTCCTGCGCGCCGTGAGGCTGGCCGCCGAGCTAGGATTCGTCATTGACGCTGTCACCGAGGAGCATATCCGTCATCATGCCCTGCTCATCAGCAGTGTCGCCGGGGAGCGCGTTCGCGAGGAGCTCCTTCGCCTCCTGGCAGTCTGCGGCGGGGGACGGTTCCTGGCGCACATGGACAGGCTCGGTCTGCTGACTGTAGTCTTCCGTGAGCTCATTCCTTCCCGCGGGGCTGAGCAACCGAAGGAGCATCACTGGGACGTCTTCGGGCACTCCCTGCAGACCGTTCTGGCTACTGACTTCCTGCTGCGGGAAGGAGAGTGGGAGTACGGGGGAAAGGATCTCCTGGAATCGGTCCCGTGGTCACCTGAGATCGCCGCACACTTCGCGCGCGAGGTCAGCCATGGGAGCACCGGGAAGTCACTTCTCAGGCTGGCGGCGCTGCTGCACGATGTCGCCAAACCGCAGACCCGGACGATCGAGCAAGACGGCCGTATGCGGTTCCTGGGGCACGCCGACCAGGGCGCGGCCATTGCCGCCGCTGCCATGAGACGGCTCCGGTTCACCAGCAGGGAGATCAGCCTGGTGGAGACAATGGTACGCCATCATCTCCGGCCGATGCAGATGAGCCAGCAGGGGCTTCCCTCGCGCCGCGCGGTATACCGCTACTTCCGTGATACCGGAGAGGCCGGGACGGATACACTCTTCCTGAGCCTCGCCGACCACCTGGCGACGGTCGGGCCATCCCTGAACGAGGCCGGTTGGCGGGAGCACACCGCCATCGTCGAGCACGTGCTTGCACAGCAGGAGGAGCAGGGTGCACAGACCAGGCCAGCCAGGCTGGTGGATGGTCACGACCTGATGGACCGCTTCGGGCTGACGCCAGGGCCGGAAGTAGGCAGGCTGCTTGAAGCGGTGCGTGAGGCCCAGGCTGCCGGAGAAGTAGTCACCCGCGAGCAGGCCCTGGAGCTGGTGCGAACTCTGCTTTCTGGAGAGGAAACCGAGTAGATGCCGAGGAGAAACACCTGGATACTGCTCACCATCGTCGTGGTGTTCGCACTTGCCCTGTGGGTACTCTTCCCCATAGATGGAGAGCGCTTCGGACGGAAAGGGATCCAGTTCGGCCTTGACCTGGAGGGTGGAGTACGCTTGGTCTATCAGGCTGACCTCTCCGGAGTGGAACCGGGAAGCGAAGAACAGGTCATTGACGGCGTCGTCAGCGTCATCGCCAACCGGATCAACCCCCTTGGTGTGACTGAGCCTCACATAGAGAAGCGCGGTGCCGACCAGATAGTGGTCGAGCTGCCCAGGCTCAGCGTTACCGATGTCCAGAAGGAGCGTATTGGCCGCACCGCCCTGCTGGAGTTCCGTGAGTGGGTGGAGGTGCCTGTCGGCGGCGAAGAGGCCGAGGTGACCCTGGAGGAAGCCCCTGAAGAGACAGGGGAGCCTGCAGAGGAAGAACAAGGGCCCGGGGTCGAGGACCAGGAACCCAGCGAAAATGAGGGTGAACAGGAGCCTGTGCAGAACCAGCAGAAAGAGGCCGCTGACGGTGACGGGGACGAACCGGAAACCATCGGGATGTGGGTTCCGGCCACGGGAACTATCGATGGTGAAGAGAAGGTACTCAATAGCAGCTACTTCAAGAGGAACACCTATGTGACCCGCGGCGACCTCGGTGAAATGCTGCTGGTTTTTGAGTGGACGGAGGAAGGCGCCGAGCTGTCTGAGCAGATAACCAGCCGGCTAGTGGGCGAGCCGCTGGCGATCTTCGAGGGAGAGGGGCCGGAGGCCGAGCCCCTTCTGGGCGATGACGGCAGACCGATAGCGCCAATCGTGAGGTCGGTCATCAGGGAGCGCGGACAGATCGAGGGGCTGAGCCTGAACGAAGCTACCGAGCTCTCCAAGCAGCTGAACGCCGGCCGCCTGCCGGTACCCCTCACCAACATCGGCGAGGTAACCGTCACTCCCAAGCTGGGGGAGGACTTCGTCCAGCTCAGTGTTCGGGCAGGCATTATTGGGATAGTGCTGGTGATGCTCTTCATGATTGCCTACTACCGCATACCCGGGCTGATGGCGAGTCTGGCCCTGGCATTCTACGGAGTGCTGGTGCTGGCCCTGTTCAAGCTGATACCCGTCACCCTTACCCTGGCGGGTATTGGCGGCTTCGTCCTTTCCATCGGCATGGCGGTGGACGCCAATGTGCTCATCTTCGAACGCATGAAGGAGGAGTTCCTGATGGGCCGTACCCTGGGCGCCGCCATTGAGGCCGGGTTCAGTCGTGCCTGGACGGCGATCAGGGACAGCAACATCACCACCATCATCGTGTGCATTATCCTGATCTGGGTTGGTAGCGCTATCGCCTTCGGTGGGTCGGTGCAGGGCTTCGGACTGACCCTGCTCATCGGCGTCACGGTGAGCATGTTCACTGCCATCTTCGTTACCCGCACTCTCTTGCGGCTTTTCGTGGGAACCGCTCTGGCAAAGCGTGGCCGCCTGTTCACCATGTACTCGGGGAAGAAGGATGTTTGACATCGTTGGCAAGAGGCCCTATTTTCTGGCAGTCTCCGCTGTGCTGATTGTTGCCAGCGCCATTGCCCTGGGAGTGCTCGGCCTGCACCCGGGCATAGACTTCGGCAGTGGTTCACTGCTCACCCTGAAGTTCGAGCAGCCGGTTGCTCCCGCCGAAGTTGAGGGGGTTCTATCCGATCTCGGCTACGTTGCCACCGCGGAGAAGTCCGAAGAGAACATCCTGATACGGACCAGCCAGCTGGCCGCGGCCGAGAAGACCGCTCTCAAGCGCGACCTCCAGGAAGCATTCGGGGCCCTGGAGGAGGAGGGCTTTGAGAACGTGGATCCCGTTATCGCCAGGGAAACCGCGCGCATCGCCGGCATCGCGGTGGGGATATCGGCAGTGGGAATACTGGCCTACCTCACGTGGGCTTTCCGGCGTATGCCACGGCCCCTCCACTACGGAACCTGCGCACTGATTGCCCTGGTGCATGATATTATCATTGTGCTGGGTGTGTTCTCCATACTGGGGGGGATACTGGACTGGGAGACGAACCTGATGTTCATCACCGGGGTCCTGGCAGTGATCGGCTACAGCGTGAACAATACCGTAGTGGTGTTTGACCGCATCAGGGAGAACCTGCAGCGCGGAATCAGCCCGCACTTCGAGGCAGTGATCAACAGCAGCCTGCTGGATACCCTGAGCCGGTCGCTGAATACCAGTCTCACCACTCTGGTGGTGTTGGTAGCCCTGGTGCTGTTTGTGGGCGCTTCCATCCAGAACTTCGCGGTTGTATTGCTCATCGGAGTTATCGCCGGGACGTACAGCTCCCTCTTCGTGGCGCCCCAGCTGCTGGCGGTGTGGGAGAGCGGCAGGTGGAGCGGTCTTCTGCGACGGCCGGTACTTCCTGCACGTTAGGCACGGAGGCCGGAGGGGGGCCATGCTACCCACCAGGAACCGGGCCGCGGCGCTTGCGGCCGGTACCGTTGTCGTCCTGATCGCCGCCAAGGCGGTGGTGGCCGCACTGACCGGCAGCCTCAGCATCACCGCTCAGGCCACCGATAGCTTCCTGGACCTCATCTCGGTGGCGATTATGTTCTTTGCCGTGCGGGCGGCGGTGATGCCCCCTGACGAGGAGCACCCGTTCGGTCACGGCAAGATGGAGAGCATCGCCGCGGTTGCCCAAGCAGTGCTTATCTTCGCCGCCAGCGGGCTCATTCTGTATGCGGCGGTTCGTGCAATAGTGGGCGGGGCGGCGGTGCATCGGACCGAGGCAGGGATGGGCGTCATGGTCTTCTCCATGATTACTAGCGGCCTGCTTGCCCGCTACCTCCTGCGGAAGGCCGGCGCAACCGGTTCGCTGGCCCTGGAGGCATTTGCGCGCAACCTCACCGCCGACGTCTACTCTGCCGCCGGCGTGCTTGCCGGCATGGCGGCAATCCGCCTCACCGGCCTGGTCCTTCTGGACGCTGTCATTGCCATCGGGGTCGCTGGACTCATACTCAAGTCCGCCTATGATGTTGTCAGGAAGTCAGTGGTAGAGTTGACAGACGTCCGCCTGCCGGAGGAAGAGCGCGCGCTAATCACCGGTACCATAAATGAGCACAGCGGCCAGGTAGCCGGGTTTCATGCCGTGCGGAGTCGAAAGGCGGGTACCCAGCGCTTCCTTGACCTGCACTTGGTAATGCCGCGCGACGCCAGCCTGCAAGAGGCCCACGACGTGTGTGATCACCTGGAGGCGGACATCAGCGCCAGATTGCCCGGTACCAGTATCACAGTCCACGTAGAACCCTGTCGGCGGGAGTGCGAGCAGTGCCACGTTGACGGCTGTGACCTCCGGCGGGAGTAGCCTAGACCGCCTGCTGGATGCCGGAGACGATAAACCACCCCCCGAACCCCACCAGCAGGAGGCTGCACCCGATGAAGAGCCACTCCTGGAATCGCTTTCCCCACAGCGCCTGGGTCCGGTATATCAGCACGGACACGATGCTCAGCCAGACCAGGTCGCAGGACCAGTGCACGACGGTAAAGGCCACCAGCCCGGCAGCGGCGTAGTCCACTACCCTCATGACGAGCATGCTCCCAACGGTTGCCCACCAGAGCAGAAAGAACGGGTTGAGGGCGCTGAGCATGATGCCTCCGGTGATTGCGCCGTAGGGCAGGTCCCGGCCCTGGTGGACGACCTCGGTGCGTGCCCGGAACATACCGACGCCGAGCCAGATGACCATGGCGCCGCCCACAATGCTGAGGGTGAGCTGTACCATGCTGTTCTCGAAGAAGCGCGCGAAACCGAAGTAGATCAGCAGGATGAGGGGCACCTCTATCACCGCGTGCCCGACGGCTATCTGCGGCCCGGCCCAGGGACTGCGATAGCTCTTGGCGACAGTCAGGGCAAACATCGGCCCGGGCATCATGACGCCGGTGAGGGAGATCACGGCTACGCTCAGCAAGACTGGCAGCACTCAAACACCCTCTCTGATTCTAGCACACGGTGTTGTCCGGGGACCCCACGCCACCCGTGTGTGCAAACGGTGAGTCCTGGAAGGGTACAGCCTGTAGCGCGGCTGCCTGCTCTCCTTCCGGAAGAAAAGACAGACGGACCTTCGGGCCATGCCTGTATGGGACGCGCAGCAACGACAGGTCTCTCCGCAGCAGGAGACCGGGGGATAGGGGATTGATTTATTCCCTGCAGCAGGAGTAGAATGCCGGATACCGAACGGGCAAGTCCGGACCATGAAGTACTACAGGTCATTTGCAGCCCTGGCGGCGCTCTTCCTGCCGGCTCTGCTCACCTGTGCCCTGCCTGCGGGTACAGCCGCTCAGCAGGAGGTCGAGTGGCGCCGCGTCAATATCCCTGCGGAAGGGGAGTCCGCTGGCTGGGTGCTGGCCCCGGGGAGTGATATCCGGCACCTCACCAGGGCCGCCGACGGCACCCTATACTGCTACGCGACTCCCGCAGGTACAAACCACCGCCTATTCAAGTCTACCGACAGCGGCGAAAGCTGGTACCAGACAGGCGGGGTACAGGATACCCTGGTGGACATATTCTGCGCCCCGGATGCGCCCGCGGTCCTCTACTACGCCACCAGCGCCGCCGTGTACCGGTCCACCGATGCCGGGCAGAGCTTCACTGCGCTGCCGGGTAATCCCGGTGATGCCGGGACTGGTAACCGGGAAATCACCACCATCGCCGCTACCCGGCAGGGCACCGGTAACATCGTGGCTGCGAGTATTCGGGACACCGATGCTGGCGAGTACGGCGGTGTGTACATTCTCAACGAGGAAGACCTGGCCGTCGGCTGGCAGGACACCGGTATCGGCAACCTGGACGCCAGCTGCGTCGCCTACTCGCCGCGACATCTCGAGGACGGTCAGTTACTGGCGGTGGCCACCGACGAAACGGACTGCCTGGTGCTTGCCCGAATGGGCGACGGGGACTGGGGCGCGACTGTCACCGGGGCCATCATCCCGGACGTGGTTCCACAGTCAGCGGCGCTCGGCTTTGTGGATGATTACTATGCGCTCACCGAGGGTGCCGCCCTTTTCCTGGCGCTCGACACCGGTAGTGGTGACGGTGACGTCTACCGGATAGCCCTGGCTGCCAACAGCCTCGCTGCCTCCGACCTGGACGCCGCCGCTTCAGCGGGTCTTGTCAGTATGGACGTGTCCTGTATTGCCGTCGCTGGCAGCGCTGCCGGCGCCTGCCTGCTGGCCGGAGCCGCCGCGGGAACGGAGATACTCACTAGCAGTAACGGTGGAACCACCTGGGCGGCTTCCACCAGGCAGCCCACGGGGGAATCCGTTGCCGGCGTTCTCTTGGGGTCCTCCCCGGCCGCCCCGGACCAGGCATTCGCGGTGACCACCGGCGCGGACAGTGCCTTCTCCCTCAGCACCGACGGCGGCACTACCTGGCGCGAGAAGAGTCTGATTGACGCGAAGATAAGCGCCATCACCGGGCTGGAGATATGCTTCGGCCAGACAGCGAGCAGTACCCTGTTCATGCTCACCCACGACGGCCAGCATGTCTTCCAGAGTCTGTGGCGAAGCGTTGACGAGGGCGCTCACTGGGAGAGGCTTATGAGCAGCAGCGCCAGCGGCATCGACGAAATCACCAGGGTAGCGGCCGAACCCAGCCAGATGTTGTACCTTGCGGGTACCGCCAGCGGCGCCCCCGCCCTCTGGGTATCCAATGACGGTGGCCGGAGGTTCAACACCTTTGTGGCTCCCCTCGCCGTCGATGCCTGGGCATGTACACCGGGGGCGGTCTTCATCGGTGGCTACGATGGCAGCCAGGCCCTGGTCTACCGGTTCACTGGCACGGGGTTCACTCCTGTGCCGGGAGTTGCTGCCGGTAGCCAGCCCCTCACCTGCCTGGCGATATCCCCCGGCTATGCGCAGGACCAGACTGTCCTGGCAGGCAATGCCACCGGGCAGGTATACTGGTCACGCGATGGCGGGGCCAGCTTCTTTCCGCTGGGCCAGCAGCTACCCCTCGTCAACGGCATCGGGGAGGTCAGTCTCACCTTTGATCCCGCCTTCCTGTTAAACGGCTACGTCTACGCGGCCACCAGCGCGCCTGTCACCGCCGTGAGCAGCGAGCGCATATTCCGTATGCACACCGCTTCTGACCATTCGTGGGAGCCCATAAACGGCGTTCTGCCGGAGGATACATCCATCACGCAGGTGGCGGTGTCTGTCACCGGCGTCCTCTACGCAGTTGACTCTGAACCGGTGGACCAGGCTGAAGGAAAGGGCGGTCTGAGGCGCTCACTCCACCCGGCGTTTCCCCTCGGCCAGACCTTCGAACCGGTGACGGACGGACTGGCTGACGGTACGACCCTGGAAGGAATAGAGGCGCACGCAATCCGGCTGTGGTCGGTAGACAGCCAGGGGCACGGGATCGTGAACCTGGCTGATAGTCTGTGCGCCCCGGTAGCCCCTGAGTCTCCCGCGGACGGAGCCGCCCCGGTACCCACCGAGAGCGTCATCCTGCAGTGGTCGGCAACTTGGGGAGCTACGCGGTACCAGTGGCAGGTCGACCACGACGGCAACTTCTCCAGTGTCCCGGCTGGATTCGAGGGCACCACCGGCGGGGTTTCGGCCCGCCTGCCGGCGCTGGAACCCAACACCAGGTACTACTGGCGGGTACGTGTCACTGAACCGCTATTGAGCCCGTGGTCACCCCGATATTCGTTCACCACTGCCCTCGCCGGTACGGCCAGCTCCCTTGAACTGCTGAGTCCGGCAGCCGGGGCTGCCGGGGTAGGCTGTCTTCCGGTATTCCAGTGGTGCGCCATTCCGGGAGCGGATAGCTACGAGCTGCTGGTGTCTGAGGACTTCCTGTTCCAGGAGCTAGCCATCAGCAGACAGGGCCCCGATTCCCTGCCTACCAATGCCTGGCGAAGTGACATCACTTTGGACCACGAGACCACGTACTACTGGAAGATGAGAGGCTGCTCCGGGGACAGCTACAGCGAGTGGAGCGCGGTGAGTGCCTTCACCACGCAAGCCGCGCCGCCGTCGGCATCCGGAGGAGCAGAGCCGCACGCCGGTAACCCGGGAGAACCAGAGGAGGCGAGTGCCGGCCCGGAGGAACAGAATCCCTCGCCGTCCCCGGAGGAGAAACCACAAGCGCCGGACCCGGCCAACCCCGGAACCGATGCACCACCTGCCAACGGCGTGGAGCAGGACAGCAATCCTAAGTCGCTGTCCACGCAGGCACCGGTCATAGAGAACGCGACGTTGGAACTCGCGGTGCCAGAATGGCTAAGCTATGCTCTCGTGGCACTGCTTTCGTGCATGGTCCTGCTGCTGGTGGTACTGATAGTCCTGGTAGCGAGAACCAGGCAGTACTGACGCTCGCAGGAGCGTACCGGAAGGGGGCAAGGGCACGCCCGCGCCTTAGTACTCAAGAAGGCGGACCTGGGTACTCTGTGGCAGGCTGGCACGCGTAACCGACAGCTTGGCCTCGGGAGTCACATCTTTGAGACCCATCTCCCTGAGAAACCCGTCCACCGGGGCAAGCCCACGGTCCAGCGCCTGTGTGCGGTAGTGCATGGGAAGGACCAGCTTGGGCTCAAGCTGCCGCACCGTCTGGGCGGCGGCAGCGGCGTCAATGGTTGACACCCCGCCCACGGGTACCATGAGTACATCCACGTTCTCTACCTCTTCCACCTGGTCGGCGGTGAGCACGTGTCCCAGGTCCCCGAGATGACAGATGGCAATATCATCCACTTGCATGAGATAGACGGTATTCCTGCCCCGGTGAGTTCCCCTCTCGCCGTCATGGAATGTGGCGATACCTATGATGAGGACACCGCTTATCTCATACTCTCCCGGCCCGCGGACTACCCTCTGCGGGTCGCCCCCGATGCCCTGGACGTAGGAGTGTCCCGGGTGGTCATGGCTCACGGTGATGATGCGTGCATTGGGCTTGCCCAGGGAATAGCCGTAGTCGGGCGAGTAGGGGTCAGTGATGATGGTGGCCTGTCTGCCACGAATGCGGAAGCAGGAGTGCCCCAGCCAGTTGATGTCCATGCACACCCAATATAGCACAGCGCCCGGGGGTCTTCAATCGGCCCTCTGCCGCAGCCTGGCGATGACACCCCGCCGTGCGACATCCGGTCGCGGGGAACACATTCTTGCCACCCGGAGCCACATGTCCGGGATGCCGTGTACCTGCGGGTGGTTACCGGGGGTAACAAATGCTTCCGGCTCTGCTATAATAGGTCAAAGCAAGATTGGTCCGTAACCGCGCTCGTCAGGAGCTAGGCGATGCTGAAGGACATCCTCACCATACTGGAACGCGATGCCCGTGCCACCCCCAGACAAATAGCCGCAATGACCGGAATGCCTCAAGCGGAGGTCTCCAGGCTGATCAAGCAGGCCCAGGAAAACCGGACCATCCTGAAGTACAAGGCCATCGTGAACTGGGACAAGGTGGAGGACGAGCACGTGTGGGCGCTGATAGAGGTCAAGCTCACCCCTGAGAAAGACGTCGGCTTTGACTCCGTGGCCGAGCGGATCTATCGTTTTCCCCAGGCCCATACCGTGTACCTTGTATCAGGCACCTATGACCTGTTCGTCCTGGTCAAAGCCAAAGCCAGCCATGAGATCGCTGATTTCGTGTCTCAGAAGCTCTCTCACGTTGAAGGGGTGAAGGAGACGGTTACCCAGTTCGTCCTCAAGCGCTACAAAGAGGACGGCGAAATCGTCGAAGGGAAGGAAAGCGTGAAGCGGCAGCCGGTGATGCTCTAGAGAGCACACGGGTCGCTTGTGGACTATCCGGACGCAGGAGACGCTCATGACCACCAACTCTAAAGTGGGTTACAGAGCCCGCGCAAGGGTCCGCCCCGGGTCAAAGAAGAAGTACAACATCTCTGCAAGGGCCAACAAGCTATCCCCCTCCGGGATACGTAAGTTCTTTGACCTCCTGGCTTCGATGGAGGGGGTCATCTCGCTGGGGGTGGGCGAACCGGACTACGTCACCCCGTGGCACATCACTGAGACGGCGATCGAGTCTCTCCAGAAGGGACAGACCATGTACACCTCCAACCTGGGCATGCCTGAGCTGCGCCAGGAGCTGTCCAGCTACCTCCTGCGCGAGTATGGCCTGGAGTATGATCCCGCCACCGAGCTGCTGGTCACCGTGGGAGTGAGCGAGGCGCTGGACCTGGCAATGCGGGCAATCGTGGACCCCGGTGATGAGGTCATAGCCCCGGACCCCTGCTACGTCTCCTATGAGCCCTGCGTCGTTCTGGCCGGCGGCAGGGCTGTGGCTGTACCCACCGATGAGAAAGACGACTTCGTGCTCCGGGCGGCCGAGGTGGAGGCCCGCGTCACCGGAAAGACCCGGGCAATCCTGATCGGCTACCCCGCCAATCCCACCGGCGCGGTCATGACCCGTGAGCAGCTGGCCGAGCTGGCGGACGTGGCCCGGCGCCATGACCTCATGGTAGTCTCCGACGAGATCTACGCCAGGCTCGTTTACGGAGTGGAGCACACCTGCGTTGCGTCACTACCGGGAATGAAGCCAGACACAATCCTGCTGGGAGGCTTCTCCAAGGCATACGCCATGACCGGGTGGCGTATCGGCTATGCTGCCGCTCCGAAAGAGATCATCGCCACCATGACCAAGATCCACCAGTACACCATGATGTGCGCTCCCACCATGGGACAGGTGGCAGCGATAGAGGCCCTGAGGTCCGGAGACGGCAGCGTGGGTGAGATGGTGGAGGATTACAACCGGCGTCGCCTGGTCATGGTCAATGGACTGCGCCAGATCGGTATGCCGTGCTTCGAGCCGAAAGGCGCTTTCTACGCCTTCCCTTCCATAGCACGCACTCCCATGTCCTCCGAGGAGTTCGCCGAGACGCTCCTGACCGAGGAGAAGGTGGCGGTGGTGCCAGGCTCGGCCTTTGGCCGGTGTGGTGAGGGCTACGTGCGCTGCTGCTATGCCACCTCCATGGCCGAGATAGAAGAGGCGCTGACCCGGATGAGGCGGTTCGTGAACCGGCACCAGAAGACCTAGACGGACACCGGGCCACGGGCGATCCTCCGGCTGCCGGGCGCAGCGGCGAGCCGAGACTGACTGGGGAAGATGGCCAAGAAACTACGCTGCGACCGCTGTGGGCTGGAGCTCAGTGAGAAGGAAGAGGTGAACCTGGCCTATGACGGTATGGCTGCCTGGCATGCCGCCGCGCGGGCACGCGGAATAAGGCCACGGGGGGTACTCCCCTGTAAGAACTACATCCGCTGTGGCGGAGAGATAGTCCCGGTGGTGTGGTGGCGGGAATGGCTGAAGAATCTGTTCAATCGACGGAACACCCGTAAGGAGACACCGTGAGCGATGCATATACCAGGGCGGGTGTTGATATCTCGCTGGGTGACCGGGTGGCAGGCCTCATTGGCAGGCAAGCTCTGACCACCTACCGCCCCGAAGTCGTCGGTGGGCCGGGCTTCTTCGGGGGTCTCTTTGAGCTAAGAGGTTACGCCAACCCGGTCCTCGTCTCCAGCGTGGACAGCGTCGGCACCAAGCTCAAGATCGCCTGCGCCCTGGACAAACACGATACCGTCGGTATGGACATCGTCAACCACTGCGTCAATGACATCTTCACCGGCGGAGCCGAGCCCCTCTTCTTCCTGGACTACATCGCCATGGGTAGGCTGGTGGCAGAGAAAGCGGAGGCAATCGCCCGCGGCCTTGCCCGGGCCTGTCGGGAGGCAGGCTGCGCGCTAATCGGTGGCGAGACTGCGGAGCTACCGGGGATCTACCACGGAGACGACTACGACCTGGTGGGGTTCGTCATCGGGGTAGTGGAGAAGGATAGAATCATACGTGGGGACAGGGTTACGGTCGGGGATACCCTTATAGGCCTGCCGTCGAGCGGGCTGCATACCAACGGCTACTCCCTGGTGCGAAGGGTCCTGGGAGAGACGCGGGAGGAGCTTGAGGTCTACTACCCGGAGCTATCGCGCACGCTGGGCGAGGAGCTCCTCGAGCCGCACCGCTGCTACTACCAGCAGCTGAAGCCGCTGCTGCCGGTCATCCGGGGCATGGCGCACATCACCGGGGGCGGGCTGGCAGGCAACGTGCCCAGGGTCCTGCCCGCAGGCATGGCAGTGCGTATCGACAGCCGCTCCTGGACGGTGCCGCCGGTATTCCGCCTGGTCCAGGAGAGGGGCAAGATCAGCCGTGACGAAATGTACCGCGTGTTCAACATGGGCATCGGCATGGTGGTCATCTGCTCCCCCGGGGATACCGGTACGGTCACCGCCTCCCTCCCGGAGGCGAGGGTAATTGGCGAGGTGGTAAAGCAGGAAAGCGAAACCAGAGCAACCATCCCCTGACGTCAGCCTCGGTCTTGCCTCTCCAACCCGCCCGCCTGTTTCATCCTTGCCGTGTCTCCCGCCGCAGCCTGCGAAGGCAGGACGTACGCACGGCACGAACGCTGTGTAAGGGACCGGTGCGCCGACGGCTACCGGCTCATCTGGGAAGCGAGAGCGTGACACTCCCTACACCAGCAGCGAGCCGCCATCCACCGCGAAGGTCTGGCCGGTAACGTAGCTGGCGGCATCCGAGGCCAGGAACAGGACGGCGTCAGCGATCTCCCTTGGAGCGCCGACTCTTTTCAGGGGAATCCTGGCCGAGGCCTCACCCTTGCGCAGTCTGGCTTCTTCCTCGGGCATCAACTCGAATATGGCGTCGTAAAGGCGAGTGTCTATCGCCCCCGGGGCAATGCAGTTCACCCGAATTCCGTAGGGTGCCCACTCCAGCGCCATTACCTTGGTGGCCATGATCACGCCAGCCTTGGCGATGGAGTAGTGGCCGGTAGGTACCTGGACGCGCAGACCGCTCACCGAGGAGATGTTGATAATCTTGCCCCCGCCGCGCTCCTTCATCACGCGGGCGCACGCCTGGCTGAGGAAGAACAGCCCCTTGAGGTCGAGGTTCATGACCGCGTCCCAGCCCTTTTCGTCCATGTCTATGGCCGGCATGAAGAAGTTGGTGCCGGCGTTATTCACCAGTATGTCTATTTTGCCGAACTCGGCGATTACCTTATCTACAAGTGGCTGGAGCTGCTCGATTCGGCCGATGTGTGTTTCCAGGGCAAGGGCACGCCGGCCCTCCTTCCTTACCTTCTCAGCCACCTCTTCCAGGGCGGGCAGTCTCCGGCTTGTCACCGCCACGTCGGCGCCGGCCCGGGCCAGGGTCAGCGCAGTGGCCTCCCCGATACCGCGACTCCCTCCGGTTACCAGGGCCACCTGACCTTCAATAGAGAACTGGGAAACATCCATTGCCTGGTCTCCTTTCGCCCCGTCCGCCACGTTGGCAGCCTCCGTGCTCCTCAGGTGAGCATGTAGCCCCCATCCACGGTGATGGTCTCTCCTGTCTGGTACGCGGAGGCATCCGAGGCCAGATAGAGCATGGCCCCGGTGATCGCGTCCGGCTGCCCGACTCCATCCAGCAGTATCCTGCTCTCGATAGCAGGCCGGTTGTCCGGGTCTACCTCCCATCGGGAGTCCATGAGCCGGGTATGGATGAACCCGGGAGCGATGCAGTTCACCCTGATATGGTGCTCGGCCCACTCGCGTGCCATGGCCCTGGTCGCCATGATCACCCCTGCTTTGCTGATACAGTAGGCGATGCTGTTGGCCTCGGGCTTGAGGCCGTCCACCGAGGACACGTTGATGATACTGCCTCCACCACGCTCCTTCATTACCCGCGCCACCGCCTGGCTGAGGAAGAAGAGACCCTTCAGGTTCAGGTTCATGATGACGTCCCAGGCCCTCTCCTCCAGCTCAAGGGCAGGCATCCAGACCACGCTGGTACCCGCGTTGTTCACCAGCACGTCTATCCTGCCGAACTTGCCCACGGCGCTATTCGCCAGGCTGGCTATCTGGTCCATGCGACCGATGTGGGCGGCCACGGGAAGTGCCCTCCTGCCCAGGGCGCGTATCTCTTTGGCCACGAACTCGAGGTCGGGGAGCTTGCGACTGGCCACGATGACGTCCGCACCGGCCTCGGCAAAGGCGATGGCGGTGGCCTTGCCGATACCGCGACTGGCGCCGGTGACCATCGCCACCTTACCCTCGAGGGAAAACCGTGCCGATGCCATTCTGCGGTCGCTCCTTGCTCAGTAGTCGGCCGCCGAGCGTATCAGTACTGCTGGTGCCATGTCTCGGATACTTCGGCCAGCCCCACCGGGCTGTCCCCGTAGCGACGGTACCAGGGTGTGCCGTAGGTATGGGCGATGTCGGCGAGCCGCCGGGTGCGCTCGGCAGCCACGGTGGAGAGGAACCTCACCCTCTCTTCCCTTTCGGTGATATCCATGGCTTCCTGCCAGATGGCCCGCCCTCCCAGGAACCCCGAAGCCCCACCACGACAGGCGATCTCTACCTGTCTAGCAAAGGTGTCGAAATCGACTCCGGCGCTCAGGATAACCCAGGGGACACGCGAGGCCTCGTTCAACTGGCGGCACAGGTCGACCAGCTCGTCGGTATCCTGCCGGTAGCGGAGGTCGGCGGGGAACTCTGCCTTGAGCACGTCAATAGGTAGAGAGGTTATGTCACGGGCTGTCTGGATGACAATCCGCTCTTTCTGGCGGGCGAACGCCTCGGGGTCACCGGTCTCTTTCCCCACGGGGTAGCTGACCGGTTCCACCAGGAAAGGGAGGTCATGCTTCAGGCACTCGGTGGCGACAGTGCTGACGGTCTTGAGCTGCTCGAGAGCCAGTGGCCACAGGTCAGGCCGGTAGTAGACCAGCATCTTGGCCGCCGAGGCCCCCATCCGGCGTATCTTCTCCACGCCCCACTCCTCGAGGAGGGCGGTGACGCGATGCTCCGTGCCACCCTCGTAGCCGGTAGCCTCGGTACTCACCAGCAGACCGGTGCCCCTGGGAAGAACGTCCTGGTTGATGCTCTGGGCGGCCCCGAATATGGGGTCGATCAGCAGCGCACTGGCATGAGGGCCCAGGGCGGAGCATAGCTCCAGCTTGCGGGTAACTATCTCTTGATAGGTTACCGAGGCGGGTTCCTGCGGGTTGATCATCCTGCGGAAAGACCCCCGGTGGTCCAGCGCGCACATCGTGAAAATGCCCTCTGGGCTGGCAATCTGCTTGAGTCCCCGGAGCTTGCCGATGGTCAGAGTTGTCATGAGCACATTATGGCGCAAACCGCCACCCGATTCAAGGTGAGGACAGAAGACCGCAAGGAAGCAATCAGGGCTTTCATGGAGAAGAGGGACTCTGTTTTCAAAGGAAGCTAGGAGCCTGGCCCAGGTAACCTGGACCCTCTTTCCCCGTCACCCTTCGTTCATCCTTGCGCATCGGCGTGACGCGAACCTGCCCGGCTTCCGGCAGCCTCGCTACTGTCCCAGGGCCTCCTTCCTGAGGATATCCGCTCTGTCCGTCTTCTCCCAGGGAAGGTCCAGATCGTCACGGCCGAAGTGACCGTAGGAGGCAACCTGCTGATAGATGGGACGCCGGAGATTGAAGTCCCGTATGATGGCGGCCGGTCTGAGGTCGAAGTGCCGGGCAATAAGGGCCTTTATGGCAGTCTCGTCAATCACGCCGGTACCGAATGTCTCCACCGATACCGACAGCGGGCGCGCCACCCCGATGACGTAGGAAATCTGTATCTCCATGCGGTCCGCCAGCCCGGCGGCGACGATGTTCTTGGCAACGTAGCGCGCCATGTAGGCAGCCGAGCGGTCTACCTTGGTGGGGTCCTTCCCCGAGAACGCCCCGCCGCCGTGACGCGCCACCCCGCCATAGGTATCCACCAGTATCTTGCGGCCGGTGAAGCCGGTATCGGACACCGGCCCGCCGATGACGAAACGGCCGGTAGCGTTTACAAAGAACCGCGTCTCGTCGTCCACGAGGGCGGGGGGAACGATCGGCCTGACGACCTTCTCGGTCACGTCCTTCTGTATCTGCTCAGAGCTGACAGCATCGTCATGCTGGGCGGCGATGACCACGCTGGTCACCCGCCGGGGTAGGCCCTTGCTGTACTCCACCGTTACCTGGGACTTTCCGTCCGGCCGCAGGTAGGGTAGGGTACCGTCCTTGCGCAGCTCGGCCAGACGCCGGCACAGCTTGTGAGACAGGGCTATCGGCAAGGGCATCAGCTCCGGCGTCTCGTTACAGGCGAAGCCGACCATCATCCCCTGGTCACCCGCCCCGATTGTATCCAGGGGGTCTGTGTCGGCAGCTTTCTCCTTGATTTCCCGCGCCCGGCTCACGCCCAGGTCAATATCCGCCGACTGCTCGGTGATGGACACCAGCACGCCGCAGGACTGGTAGTCAAAACCATACTTCGGATTAGAGTAGCCAATATCCCGCACGACCCTGCGTACTATTTCCGGTACCGGGACGTAGCACTTGGTGGTTATCTCTCCCAGGACCATCACCAGGCCGGTAGTGCAGGCGACCTCACAGGCCACCCGCCCTTCCGGGTCTTCGGCCATTATCCGGTCCAGAATGGCATCCGATACCTGGTCACAGAGCTTGTCCGGATGCCCCTCCGTGACTGACTCCGAGGTGAGCAGATACCGGGGCGACTTGCTGAAGCTGTTGGGCATGGCTCCTCCTTCGAATCTAAGTCCCCTCCTGCCAGCTCTTCAGGTACTCGTCCTGCTCCGGGGTCAGGGTATCAATCCTGATCCCCATGGCTTCCAGCTTGAGCCAGGCGACCCTCCTGTCGATCTCCTCCGGAACAGAGTAGACTCCGGTCTTGAGCTTTCCCTGGTTCTTCGCCAGGTGCTCCATGCACAGGGCCTGGTTGGCGAAGCTCATATCCATGACGCTGGCGGGGTGTCCTTCGGCCGCGGCCAGATTGATAAGCCTGCCTTCACCGAGCAGGAAGAGCCGCCGTCCGTCGCAGAGGGAGTATTCCTCCACGAAGGGTCGCGCCTCTCTCCGATCGCTTGACAGGGTCTCCAGGGCTGGTATGTTGATCTCCACGTTGAAATGGCCGCTGTTGGCCAGAATGGCGCCGTCCTTCATTGCCTGGAGGTGACTCTTGTCAATCACATTCTTGTCACCGCTGATTGTGATGAAGATGTCCCCCATCCTGGCCGCATCCATGAGGGGCATTACCCGGTAGCCGTCCATCACCGCCTCCAGGGCCCGGACGGGGTCCACCTCGGTGATAATGACGTGAGCACCCATTCCCCTGGCCCTCATGGCAATGCCGTGTCCGCACCATCCATAGCCACAGATGACCACCTGTTTGCCTGCCCACAGGATATTGGTTGCCCGGGTGATACCGTCGATGGTGCTCTGACCGGTGCCGTAGCGGTTGTCAAAGAGGTACTTGGTCTGGGCGTCATTGACGGCGATGATGGGGTATTTCAGTCCCCCTGCCTTCTCCAGGCTGCGAAGGCGGATTACCCCGGTGGTGGTCTCCTCAGTCCCCCCGATGACGTTGCCGATGAGGTCTTCACGCCTGGTGTGAAGGGTAGTTACCAGGTCCGCTCCGTCGTCCACGGTGATCTGGGGCTTCTGGTCCAGGGCGGTGCCGATATGATTGTAGTAGGTCGTCGCGTCTTCGCCCTTGATGGCATTGGTGGGGATACCGTACTCCACCAGGGCGGCGGCGGCGTCGTCCTGGGTACTGAGGGGATTGGAAGCACACATGACCAGTTGGGCGCCACCGGCTTGAAGTGCCAGGGCCAGGTTGGCCGTCTCGGTGGTTATGTGCAGGCAGGCGGAGATACGGATGCCCGCCAGAGGTTTCTCAGTGGCGAAGCGCCCCCTGACCAGCTTCAGAACCGGCATCTCCCGGGATGCCCACTCTATGCGCCGCCGGCCGGCTTCTGCCAGAGTGAGGTCCCGGACGTCATAGCCCTTGGTAGAGGCCATAGCTCTCCCTCCTGTGGTAGCGGACATCGCGGCAGCCAGGCGTGGGGGCCCTCCAGGGACCAACCACCGGCGCCAAGGGAATAGTCTACCACATGTTGAGGGGAGATTCACAGTCTGGCGTGACCTCTCATACCGGTTGGTATGCCTCCGGTCACAGGACACCAGGAATCTAGTGAGAATACCCTGCACGGAGTGCCGTGCCGCCAGCCATGCCCGAAAGCACACCGGCCACCACCACACCGGGAACTGAAACTGAGAGTCCGCGGCCCTGCCCTACCAGCTATTCCCCGCGGGGAAGTCTATGTGCCTGACGAAGTAGTCATTGAAGTCCGGCCGGCAGGAAAGCTCGACGTGCTCGATGAACCGGACGACCTCAGCCGCTCTCTGCCAGTACTCCCTGGCCAGCAAGACCATCGAAGCTCCCGTGCTGGCCGCATTTCCCAGCGATTTTATGATGTCCGTGTCCACAGCCGGTATTATGCCGGTCCGTATGGCACTGTACGGGTTGACATAGTTGCCCAGCGCACCGGCAAGGTAGACGCGGTTGATATCCCTGACCGTGATCCCGAGCTCATCCATCAGCGTCTGTATGCCGGCGGCGATGGCACCCGTGGCCAGCTGGACCTCTCGGACATCCTTCTGTGTCAGAAAAACGGGCTTATCATCCTGGCTCTCTTCAGGAGAAGCGACCAGGAAGCTGTTCACCCCTGCCCGGCTTACTATGCGTGGGCGCAGTGACTCAGGCATCCCTTCGTGAGGCGAGCGAATCAGGCCCTCGCTATTGATAACCCCGCAGTGAAGCAGAACCGCTACCAGGTCCACCAGCCCGCTGCCGCAGATGCCCCTGGGCTTGACGTTGCCGATAACCCGGTACTCTATCTCCCCGTCCAGGAAGCTCACTCCCTCTATTGCTCCTGCCATGGCAACCATACCGTGGCTGATGCGCGCTCCTTCCAGGGCCGGTCCGGCGGCCGCCGAGCAGGTCAGCAGCCTCCTTGCATTGCCGAGGAACACCTCTCCATTCGTGCCCATATCAAGCCCCAGGACTATCTCGTCTTCCTGGTTCGCCACGCCTGAGGCAAGCACGAAGCCCACCAGGTCCCCACCTATGTAGCCGGCTTTCACCGGCATCACGTACACCTGGGCTGAGGGATTCAGCCGGAGGCCAATTGTCTCCGCGCTCACGATCAGTCCATCGGACACCACCGGGGCGAAGGGCGCATGGGCAATCCCCTCCGGGGAAAGGCCGAGCAGAATGTGCTGCATGGTGGTGTTGCCGGCCACCACGGCTACGTACAGGTCCTCCGGCTGGAGACCTGCCGATGTGACAAGGCTTTCGACTATGGTGTTCAGGTCACCTATTGCCAGGCGTTGCAGGGTATGAAGTCCTCCGGTACGCTCCTTGATGTACAGGAGGCGGCTTATGACGTCTGCGCCGCGCCTGCTCTGGCTATTGAGGCACGAGGTTACCGCCATCTCACTGCCGTCAGCCAGAAAGAAGAGCTTACCCACCACCGTGCTCGTGCCGAGGTCGAATACCAGCCCGAAGCCGCTGCCCGCCTTGTCCGGGTCTTGCCAGTCCAGAAGCTGGTTGGCGTGGAGCACTGCTACCCCCTCGGCCCCGCTCTGTCTGAGCTTCTGAGTCAGGGTACGCAGTAGACCCAGGGGTGCCTGCAGGTTCTCGTGGCCCGGCCCCAGAGCGAGCTTGACCGCGTCCAGGTCCGATAGACCGTCCTTCTGGGTATCAGCGGGCAGGGTAACCAGCCTCTTTGTAACAAGCGGTGCCAGGTCAGCTACCGGCATGTACTGTGCACTGAGGGGATAGCTGGTGGTGAGGACCTTGTGGTATTCTTCTTCGACCTCATAGTCCTGTACCGATATCTGCATGTCGTCATAGGCCCTGGTACGGCAGGCAAGCCGTATCCCCCGGGCGAGGTCTTCCTTGTCAATAAGCCTCTCCTCTTCTTCTGTTGGCTGGCCTGCTTCGGATAGTACCTTGATTCTGCACTTGCCGCACTTGCCCAGTCCGCCACACTCACCGTGCACGTCCACGTCGGTGTTGTGCAACGCCTCCCAGATGGTCTCGCCTTCGGGGATCCTGAACCAGAGGTCATCCGGCAGTACGTTCAGCCATACCCCGCCAAGCCGGTATTCCTGTTCGGGGGGCGTCTCAGCCGGGTTCTCGCCCGGGCGGGCCGGTCCCAGATACTCGGCCTTCTCCGTACCTGTCATATCAGTCCTCTCTTGCAGCAGCCTGGTAAGGCTTTCATTGAGATGTGAATAGTCCACGTCGGTTACGCTCAAAGTCAGCCCCAGGAAGTCGGCTATGGCATTAGCCTCGCTGGTCAGGTCAGGGTCGGAGGGCTGGCGCACGTATAGCAGCCTCCGGTACTGCTCGAAGCAGTAGGTCTTCATCTCCTCGTCATCAAGCTCCAGCGGTACTACGCAGAACTCCTGGAAGTTCTGTATCAGGTCGCTCTCGGCGAAATAGGTGCCCTCCATCTCCTCGAGCAACCGGTTGAACCTCTCCCTGCCCAGGAGCATCTCGTAGCAGTAGTGGCCCGGTACCTTGGCCACGCCATGCTCTTCGCAGAAATCATCGATTCCCGGAAAGCATTCTCCGTAGAGGCAGATGATGCGCTCATTCCTGCCCTGGGCAGCTTCCACTTCCACGCGCAGCCGCTCTTCCAGCTCGGAGGGATTGAGATGAAGGTTGGAGGGCAGGTAGGTCACCACCGTGTTCGGGAACCTTGCCTCCAGATCCAGTGCCTGCAGGGCAGGCTTGAAGACGCCACAGGCTATGATACGGGTGAGCCTCTTGTTCGCTGCGGGCTTTGCCATTTCAGACGTTTCGGATACCAGGAAACCGTTCCCTTATCTGGTTGATAAGGTCGAAATCGAGCAGGCCTTCCTGACAGTCTTCGCACTCGGACAGGACCTGCCGGACCAGCTCATGAGACCGACTGAGCATATCCGGGCGGCCTCTCTCTTCCCAGATGTCGAAGTTGCTGCGAACCGACAGCTGGGGATAGAAGTACTCGCTCATCATGTGCTTGACGGTGTGCTCTTCCATGACGTAGGCGCCGCCGGGCCCCACGCTCTCAATCACGTCGAAGCCGAGCGTGTCTTCGTTCACCGCGATTCCTGCCAGTATTCTCTTAATCATGCCTATGTTCTCGTTGTCAATTGCGAAATGCTCGTAGGAGATGGAGTTGCCCGAATCAAGCATGCCCGCGGCCATGTGAACGCAGTCCGCACCGGACATGGCCACCATCAGGTTGGAGAAGTTCTTCTCGAAGCCGGCCTGGATGTCAGGTCTCTTGGCCTCGGTGACGCCCCCCGTGGCGTAGATCGGGATATGGCAGCTCCCGGCGAGCTGCACGGCGGCGGCATTCATCATGCCCATCTCCACCGAGCCCATGGTGAACTCCATTGTGCGCATGTCCATGTTGGTGGGTACTGCCCCGTAGAGAACCCGCGCCCCCGGCGCGAGTACCTGGGCAATGGCTACTCCGGCCAGTGCCTCGGCATGCATCTGCGCGAGAGTACCTGCCAGAGTCGCAGGCGAGGTTGCGCCGGCTATCGGGGCCGGGGCACAGGTGACGGGAATGCCGTGGCTGGCACAGAAGCCAAGGATACTGAGCGTGTTCGAGTCGATTGTCAGGGGACTCATCGGGTTGGTGATCACGGATATGAGCGGTCTATCTCTGAGGCTATTCTCCCCGCCGGCAATCAGGCTCGCCAGCTCCCACACCTGTCTGACTCCCTCCAAATCGTCGCAGCCACCCATGACGTGCTTGGTAGTGTGATTCAAAGCCTGGAAGAAGTCATTGAGGTGATAGCCCTGCGGAGGCAGGTCATGTGCCTGGCAGGCGATGATGTAGAAGTCGATATGCTCCAGGTGGTTGACAAGGGTGGCGGTATGGGCCACATCCCTGAGAATGGTGGGACGATAGCCACCGGTGCTCATGTCCAGGATGCGGAATACCCTTCCCCCATTAGCGAAGTACACCCTGCCCCCTCCCAGGTCCACGTCGTTCCGGCTGTCCCGCGAGCAGAGGGTGAACCTGGAGGGAGCATTCCCCAGCAACTCATCCAGGATGTCCGCGCCGAACCGGACCGTTTGAGTGCCGGAGTCGACCTGTGCGCCCGCGGCCCTCATGATATCCAGGCAGGTGCTATCCAGCACCCTGATGCCGATCTCCTCCAGTATTCTACGTCCCGTCTGGTCTATTCGCCTCACGTGTTCCGGCAGCAGTATCCGGCAATAGGGGGCGCTTCTTTTCACTTGTCGTCCTTTACCTGTTCTGCAGAACCCGCTCAATCTCTCTCAGCACGTGGTCGGGCTTGGGTTCCACTTGGTGCTCAGACAGCAGCCTCTTCGCCTCGGCGTTGCAGCGCTGGTAGAGGTCGGTTGCTCCCGCCGCCTTCCACGAGTCGTAGCGGGCGCGGTCGAGCAGGGAAGGCAGGAACTGGGCTTGCATGAAGTGCTCGAAGGTGTGGTCATCGGTGAGGAAGATGGCGCCCGGTCCCCCCGTGGCCACCCGGTCTATCACTTCCAGCGCCAGTGTCGTGCCGCTTACGGGAATACCCTGGGTGAAGAACCGGCTCATGGCCACCAGTTCGTTGGCCATGGTCACCATCTCCAGGGAGGAGGTACTCCCGTACTCAAGGAAGCCAACATCATGAATGAGGTTACACCGGGAGAGCATGGCGCTGATGATAGAGAACATGGCTTCGGCACCCGCCTGGGCATCCATCACCTTGGCATCCGAAGCCCCGGCAAAGGCCCAGACCGGTAGTCCGTAGATTTCGTCCCTCATGTCAGCCAGCGCTGCCTGGGTCAGGCTCCACTCGGGGCAGCCGTAGGATACCGCGGTGGACTTCATGTCCAGGACGCTGACATTGGGTCCGAAGAGGAAGGGAGCACCCCTGCTGGTCAGCTGGTGGATGGTAAGCCCCACCAGGTTCTCGGCTATGCCCAGCGCCATCGCCCCGGCGAGGGTAACCGGCGCACCCCCACCGGCATTGGAGCCGGAGGGCAGGCAGATGGGCACTCTGTTCTCCGCGCAGAAGATGAGCTTGTCCACGACATTCTGGGGAAAGCGAAGGGGACTGATCGCCTCGGAGTAGTTGAGGATGAAAGGCTTCCCGCGGAGTCTGTCTTCATCCCCCGCGACCGCGCAGGCGATCCGGTAGATCCGCGCGATATCCCTGCCACTATCGGCAATGAAGACTATCGGCTTGTTCATGTTCTTCACCATCTCGGCGAAGACATGGACGTAGATGTCTTCAATGGGGGCGTCCTCAGGATTCGCCATGGACATGCCAAAGGACATGTTCTCCAGGCCGTCCACCAGCCTGGCGAAGCTGGAGACATCCTTCAGGACAGCACGGCGGCGCTCGCCTGTCTCCAGGTCCAGGGTGAAAGTGGCATCCGACCCGGTGCCGTAGAAGTACCGCCCGTCTTCCAGGGGCATGGTCTCCGCGCCCCTCTGATCATAGAGGGTTATCTTCCGGGGCGCAGATTCGAGTGCTTCCTCGACCATACGGGCCGGTAGTCTCACCCAGTTGTCATCGCCTGTTCTGGCTCCGGCACCGACCAGCAGCTCAAGTGCCCCGGGGTGCTCCATCCTGACTCCCGTATTCTCCAGTATCTCCAGTGCGGCCGAGTGGATGGCCAGTGCCTGTTCGCGGCTCAGGACCCTGAGGCGTGGCTGAAAGGTGGGGATGCCTGATTGATTCACGGATTGCTCCTTCCAGTCGACCATCTAAGAGACGCCGAGCAATTGCTTCGCCCTGGCGACCGCGGAACCGGCGTCGGACGCGTATGAGTCTGCCTCAATCTTCTGGGCATACCTCTCGGTAACCGGCGCCCCGCCTATCATCACCTTGACCTTGTCCCTGAGGCCGGCGTTCTTCAACGCCTCGATCGTCTCTGGCATGGCAGGCATGGTGGTGGAAAGCAGCGCTGACATGCCCACGATGTCCGGCTCGATCTCCTGCGTCTTCTGCACAAAGGTATCAGGGGAGACGTTCACGCCCAGGTCGGTGACGGTGAACCCCGCGCCTTCCAGCATCATGGAAACAAGGTTCTTGCCGATATCATGCAGGTCTCCCCGGACGGTGCCCATCAGCACCTTCCCCTTGGTGGTTACGTCGCCTTCTTTGAAGTACGGCTGGAGAAGCTTGATGCTCTCCTGCATGGCCTTCGCGGACCGAAGCATCTGCGGTACGTATATGAGCCCCCTGGAAAAGCGCTCGCCCACCTCGTTCATGGTGCCGATCAGTCCGAGGTTCAGAATCTCGCTCACATTGATACCCGCATCCAGGTGCTTCCGGGTCTCAGCGACGGCGCCCTTGATGTCCCCCCGCATAACAGCCTCGGACAGTGACTCGAAATCACTCATTTCCATCCTCCTTGGTCCGCAAGACCGGACGCCGAGCGTACGCCACTACCCCACAATGCGGCCGCTCTGGTAGGCGTCAATGAAGTTGCCGCAGTATTCGTCACGTCCCAGGAGCATCTCTACGGCAAGGAGAGTGCTCATGGTCTTCTGGTCGGTCGGATCCAGTATGACGGCGGACAGCCCGTGATCCATGCAAAGCGCCAGAAAGCTCCGGTTCACCAGGCGGCGCTGGGGAAGCCCAAAGGAGACATTGGAGAGCCCGCATATAGTATTGACGCCGGGGAAGCTTCTCATTATCGTACCGATTGCCTCGAGGGCAGCCGAGCCCATGCCGGTGTCAACCGAAACGGGCTGTACCAGGGGGTCCACGAATATCTTCTCCAGCGGGAACCCGGCCGCGGTGAGCTTCTTGATGAGCCGTGCCGCGGTGCCAACCCGGTCCTCGGTGGTGGTGGGCATGGCATTCTCGGCCATGCACAGGGCGACCACGCTGCACGGTTGCGAGGTGACCAGCGGCAGCAGCGAGTCGAAGCGGCCTTCCTCCAGTGATATGGAGTTGATCAAAGGTTCACCCTGGTGAAGCTCCATCGCGGCGGAGAGTGCCTCGGGGCTGGGGCTATCCAGACTGAGAGGGAGGCCAACCTCACCCTGCACCGTCTCCACGAGCCAGCGCAGGCAGTCAGCCTCCTGCTCCAGGAAAGTCCCGGCGTTAACGTCGATGTAGTGAGCGCCTGCTTCTGCCTGGCGGCGGGCCAGGCGGGCGATGAAGGCGGCATCCCGCCTCCCGACGGACGCCTCGACGGAGCGACGACTGGTGTTTATCATCTCACCAACAATGATCATCGGCAGCCTCTTTCAACCGTCTCTAGGTTACCAGACTTGGCCGTGGTTTGGCTATAAGCCATTGGTCACGGATTGGCTAGAGGTACCGTTGGCAAGGCACATAACATGTGTGGTGAGGGTGAAATGACGTCAAAACCGAAACGCTGTGAACCGGCTGCTCTACCGTCTTACGGGCAGGCCTCTGGCGGGAGACGCTATCCGGCAAGCACTACTCCTGCAGCCGGAGTAGTTCATCCACGGGGATGTGGCAGTAGATGACGTGATCGTCCGAGTCTGATCCGGTGTGTCCCGGGGGAGGGGTCCGGTCACAGATAGCACCTATCTTGCGAGGACAGCGCCCGGCGAAGAAGCAACCCTGAAACCGCTCACGAAGGGTAGGTACGGCACCGGGTAGTCTTATGCTGCTGGGCCTGGCATCCGGGTCCGGCACCGGCGCAGCTGAGAGAAGGGCCTCCGTGTAGGGATGCATAGGTGGTTTCAGTACCGAGCCGGCCGGCCCTGATTCGGCTACGTGCCCGGCGTAGAGCACCAGGATATCATCAGAGACATAGCGCACCACTCCCAGGTCATGGGAGATAAAGATGTATGAGGTCCCTTGCTCCTTCTGATGTTTGTCCAGCAGGTCGAGCACCTGGGCCTGGACGGATACGTCCAGCGAAGAGACCGCCTCGTCGGCCAGGATCAGGTCAGCGTTGCCCGCAAACGCATTCGCCAGCGCCACCCGCTGCTGCTCACCGCCGCTCAGCTCTCCGGGGAGGCGTCCCAGGTAGCCGGGGTCCAGCCCGACTGCCTGCAACAGCTCTGCTGCACGCTTGCGGCTTTCCGCCCGGCCCAGGCCCACGAGCTTCCTCAGAGACCGCACGATAGCGTGACTCACGGGAAGCTGTGGATTGAGAGACGCGGTCGGGTTCTGGAAGACCATGCGCAGCGCGTCACGGTGCTTGCGCGATCTATCCTCCACCTCAGGAGCCAGCTCCTCACCATGCAGCCGGAGCTCGCCGCGGTTTCTCGGTATCAGGCCGGCTACCGTCCGCGCTATGGTGGTCTTGCCGGAGCCGCTCTCGCCTACCACTCCCAGTGTCCGCCCGGACCTGACATCAAAGTCAACGTCTACCAGCGCCCTCACCGGTGGCCGCACTCGCGGGCCAAAGAACAGGTACTTCCGCTGCCAGCGTCCGTAGAACTTGCGCAGTCCCCTGGCGCAGAGAAGTGACTCGGTGTCGCGGCTCACTGGCTCCCAGGGGACCTCCTTACCCCACAGCCCCTTGCGGACATCACGCCAGAAAAAGCAGCGTGATTCATGCCTGTCTCCCGCGTCCTCCATTCCGGGCGCCTGTGCGGTACACCGGTCCGCCGCCAGGGGACAGCGTGGGGCAAAAAGGCAGGCGTCGATATCGACCTTTGACGCCTCGTACACAACGCCGGGAATGCCGGTGAGCTTGGTCACCGTGCCTTCAGCCGAAGGCGGCTGAGGGACACAGGACAGCAGCCCGGCTGTATACGGGTGACGCGGGTTCCTGAACAGCTCCCGCGCCGGTGCCTGCTCGATCACCTGGCCCGCGTACATGACTGCCACTCGGTCGGCAACCCGCGCAATGACACCCAGATTGTGGCTCACGAAGAGAATGCCCGCCCTGACGCGTTTCTTGAGGTCCACCACCAGGTCCAGGATGGTGGCTTCGGTGGTGACGTCCAGGCCGGTTGTCGGCTCGTCCATTATCAGCAGGTCCGGGTCGCACGCCAGGGCCATGGCGATAACTATCCGCTGCTGCATACCTCCACTCAGCTGGTGCGGGTACCGTTTCCCGATGTTCTCCGGATCCGCCAGGCCCACGCTCTCGAACAGCTCCACTGTGCGCTCGTGAGCACGTGCCGGGTCCAACCCCAGGTTCATCTTCAGGGTCTCCTCCACCTGAGGCCCCACCCGCATGGAGGGGTTAAGGCAGGTGGCCGGGTCCTGGTAAACCATGGCAATGCGGTTGCCGCGTAGCTTGCGCAGCTCGGAGGCGGACAGATCATTTATGTCCTTACCCTCATAGTAGATGTCCCCCTCCACCTGGTGCATTCCCGGAAGATAGCCCATGATTGCAAAGGCCACGGTGGACTTCCCGCACCCTGACTCGCCCACGAGGCCCAGGACTTCACTACGCATGATCTCGAACGAGGCGTCACGGACTGCGCGGACCGTACCCGTGGGCGTGTAGAAGGTTACCGCAAGCTGTTTCACCTGCACCAGTGAATTCGTATCCTGACCTGCCTCAGTCATACCTGTGTACCTTCCCGGGGCAGTGTGCGGGCCTGCCTGATACCGTCAGTAAGGAGGTTGACGCCAACAATAAGCGTGGCGACAGCTACCGCGGGGGCCAGTGCAACCCATGGTGCAACCACGATGAACCTCCGGCTTTCGCTGATCATCAGACCCCAGTCAGGTGACGGCGGCTGCACCCCCAGGCCGAGGAATCCCAGCGAGGACGCCAGCAGAATGGCGTAGCTCAGCCGCACGGACCCCTCCACGGCCAGCACGGGCAGCGTGTTGGGCAGTATCTCCCTGAAAATAATGTAGGGCACAGGCTCGCCGCGCATACGCGCGCTCTGGACGAACTCCTGCGTCTTCAGTGACAGCGTGATACTCCTCATCACCCGGGAAACCGGGGCCGTGAAGACCACGCCGATGGTCAAGACGATGTTGGCGGCGTTCGCGCCGAGGCTGGTGAGCACGAGCAGGGCCATCAGCAGGGATGGGAAGGACATCAGGCCGTCCATTACCCGCATGACCACCTCGTCCGTCCGCCCGCCTTTGTAGCCGCTGGCCATGCCCACCAGGGTGCCCAGTGCTATGCCCAGTGCTGCCCCTGCCACTGATACTGCGATTATGGAGCCCGCTCCACTCATTACGCGGCTCAGGATGTCCCGTCCGAACTGGTCGGTGCCCATCAGGAACTGCCACGATGGCGGTTCCAGTTGAGATCCCACAAACGCAGTCGGAGCATAGGGCGCCAGCCAGGGGCCGGCCAGGGCGATGATGAGATGCAGCAACACCAGCGGCAGCCCGATCCGGCCTGCCGGGGTGCGCAGTGCCAGCCTGAACTGCCCCAGCAGGGACCCCAGAGCGGCTGTCGCCCTGGCGTTGGTGGTTCGCAGCAGGCCCGTCCGGGCGGTGCCCGTCACGGCCTGGCTTGCCATCACACCCGAGTCCGCCGGTTGAGGAGGCCCTAGCTCAAGTCTGTCCTGGTTCGCCATTATGACACTCGAATCCGCGGGTTCAGCAGACCATAGCTCAGGTCCGCCAGCAGGTTGCTCAAAGCGTAGGTCACGGCGATCAGGAGTGCGAGCGCCTGCAATATGGGGACATCACGACTCTGGATCGAGACCAGGAGCAGACTCCCAATACCGGGATAGGCAAAGACGTTCTCCACGATGATGAGTCCTCCGAGCATCCAGCCGATGTTCACCGCGATGACGCTGATTGTCGGCAGCATGGCATTGGGGATAACGTGCCTCCAGATGACCCGCTGCATTGACAGGCCCTTGAGTATAGCCGTGCGCACGTAGTTCGCCTGCATCTCCTCGATGACGTTGGCTCTCGTCATACGCATGATGTAGGCGAACAGGACGCCGGTCAGGGTCAACGTAGGCAGGACCAGGATGGAAGGTCTGGTCAATGGATTGGTTGCCGGGAGCATCACACTGGATGAAGGCAACCAGCGAAGCGCAGACGCGAAGATGACGATGAACAGCACGCCGGTGACGAATTCTGGCAGGGATATGCCGACCAGACTCGCTATGCTGACCAACTGGTCTCCGAACGAGTTCCGGCGCACTCCCGCCCACACCCCGCTGAATACCGCCGTGGGTACCGCAACCAGGAAGGCGAATGCGGCAAGAACGACCGAGTTGAACACCCTCGGTCTCACGACATTGATGACCGGTTTGTTGTACTTGTAGGAATCACCCAGATCACCACTCACCATACCCCCAATCCAATCCAGATACCGAACGTGGGCGGGGCGGTTCAATCCGTACTTGGCACGTAGTGCTTCAAGGCTTTCGGGAGTCACCGATTGGCCGAGTTGCTGCTGGGCAGCATCGCCAGGCAGTACTTCCGTAATCGTGAAGATCAGCACGGATACCACCAGGAGAGTAAGGGCGATCAGGCTCAGGCGTACCGCAAGGAACCTTAACATGGTGGTGCAGCCAGCCTTGCTTCGTGCTTCATTGTACGAGTCAATATGGGCGGAGCAACAAGCTCGGAGGGATCAGGTGCTGGATCGTCACTCGCGCCCATATGTACAGTCTCTTCGGGATACTCTGCGTACCCTAGTCTGCCAGCCACGCCCTGGTCAGGTAGAGCCAATTGCTGGGGTGTGCGCTGACTCCACGGACCTCATCACGCTTACCCAGGTAAACTGACTGGAACACGGGTATGAGACGGGATGCGTCGTCGATTAGGATCCGCTGGACTTCTGCATAGGTCTTACTGCGTTCCTCAAGCGTGGTCTCTCCACGTGCTCTCACGATCAGTTCGTCCAGCTCGGGGATGCACATGAATGTCTCGTTCCACGCGGTATCGCACAGGTAGCAGAGGCTCAGTGCCTGATCCGGTGGGCGTCCATTCCAGTTGACCGTGGTGAACGGTTCCGCCATCCATATCGAGCCCCAGTAGATGTCCTCAGGGTCGCGCTGGATGGTTATCCGTATCCCGGCAGGTTCAGCCGACTCCTTCAAGACGACGGCGGCTTCCACCATTCCCGGTCCGATTGTGCTGGTGTGCAGTGTAAGATCTATGCCATCGGGGTATCCGGCCTCTGCCAGCAACTCCTTTGCCCGTTCAACGTCGTAGGGCGGGGCTTCCACGAAGTACTTGCTGTGCGGGTCAGTGGGCGGGATAGGGATTTCATGTCCGATGGCTCCCCTACCCAGCAGAGCTATTTCCAGTATCTTCTGCCGGTCAGTTGCGGCCTGAACCGCCTGTCTTACCAGCTTGTTATCGAAAGGGGGTTCTGTCTCAATCATGGCGAAGTTGATTATCTTGCCACTGGGCACCTGCGACACCGAGGCTCCGGCGGTACGGTCAATCGTATCGACAGAGACATGGTCAAGCTCGTAGTAAACGTCAACGCTCCCGGTCTTGATGGCTTCCGCCCGCGTCTCTGGCTCAGTCATGTAGTAGAAGACCACTTCGTCGACGTAGGGCAGGCTGTTGCTATCCTCGTCTTGCATCCAGTAGTCGGGGTTGCGGTTGAAGACGGCGCGCTCACCCGGCAGGTACTCAGTATTGATGAAGGGCCCGGTACCGAACTCCTCAGTATCAAACCTGGCGGGGTCAATATCCGAGGGGAGAATCCGCGCCTGAGTGACACAGAAGGCTTCCGGCAAGAAAGCATTGGGAGCCTCGGTTTCAAATCGAACTGTGTAGTCATCAATCTTGGTGACACCAATGATGGATTCAAGTGACGCTCTGGCGACAGAGCCTGTTTCCGGGTCCAGTATCCTCTCAATGGTGAAGACAACATCATCGGCATTGAATGTCTTGCCATGATGAAACTTGACGCCTTTGCGCAAATGGAATGTATGGATGGTAGCGTCTTCGTTGGTTTCCCAGGATGTTGCCAGCATCGGTTCAAGAGTAAGCTCATGGGAACGCCAGATCAGATTGTCGTGCGTCATTTGGGTGAACGCATAGTCCATGCTGGATGTGCTGTACGCAGGGTCCAGGGTGTTGGTGTCTGCACCCATAACCACCCGCACGGTGCCGCCGTAGCCGGGCCCTGACGGCTCGGTGGTGGTCGGTGTTTCATCCTCGGGCGCTGCCTCCTCGCCGGCGCAGCCGGGGACCAGCGCCAGGGCGACCACTACCAGGAGGGTCACCATTATTGCCGGCCTGGGTAGTTTCCCTATCAGCCCCATATGCAATTCCTCCTTGTGCAGTATACGAAACATGCCCGCTGCGGTCAACAGGCACAGAAAGACCACCTATAATAAGTAGAGCGACCGGGTCGCGGAGGTAGTAGGCGGTTCTACGGCTATTCCGGGCAGTATCCTTGCTACTGCCCTGACGGTCCAGGTGAGTGTGCGCCCCGCGTGCTCCCTGGGCTACCGGCGGAATCTTGTGTCTTCGCAAGCTTGACGCCTGATTATACCCGACAGGCTTGATGGAGTCAAACCCGCTGAGGCGGGAAGGGCAGGATGCCCATTCAGATGTACATGGGTTCCGGGTAGATTTGGACGGTTTCTCAGTGTGTCTGCTGGGGGCTGGCTCTCGATAACTCGCGAATCCTTGTCTCTGCGGGCCATAACGCGCTCAAGGCCAGATAAGTTCGCGACTGCCCGCAACCAGTACTGCTATCGGTACGACCCGGCCGGTGATCGGCAACGGCTGTGGAAGAACAGCCATTGCCGGTGGAGCGAAGCGGTCCCTGTGCTGGTGAGATTGCCAGCCAGACCCGAGCATAACATCGGCTAGGTCCTTTTGTACCCGTCACCAGGATTGTGGTAGGATTCACCTGAGGTGATGGCAATGGGGAAAACGGGCAGGGCGCTTCTCGGGGTAGCACTGCTGGTAGTGATGGTGCTCGCCGGATGTGGCGGCGCAAGTGAGGCAGGTGACGGCGATGCCGTCAAGGTTCACTATACCGGTACGCTGGAAGACGGCACCGAGTTTGACACCTCTCGTGACCGCGAGCCTCTCGAATTCACCCTGGGCGAGGGCAAGCTGATTCCGGGCTTTGAAGAGGCCGTTCTGGGTATGCAGGTGGGGGAGTCCAAGGTTGTCACCATTCCCGCCGACCAGGCCTACGGACCGTACCGCGATGACCTTGTTTCTATAGTGCAGCGCGACGAGCTGCCTGAGGACTTCGAGCCGGAAGTAGGACAGCGTCTGCAGGCACAGCAGAGCGACGGTCAGACCGTATTTGTGAGCGTCGTGGAAGTCTCCGAGAACTCAATCACGGTGGATGCCAATCATCCCCTGGCGGGTAAGGACCTGACCTTCGAGATCGAGCTTCTGCAGATCGAGTAGCGGCGCTCCTTCTACTCCCACGTCGCACCTCCTTACCTTTTCTCTGACGGGGGGCTTACGGTTCGACTTCCGGGCCGAGGCGGGCTCTGGTAGTCAGCATCTCATGGTCAGGGTGTGATCATCGTGCTGGTCTGCTGCCGGTTTGTCTATCCTGTTCGCCGGTGCTACGATTGGGACTAGCTGGAATCGGTGATGGACAACCGTGTCTGATAGTATCCGCCCAGGTCCATCGGCCTCGAGACATGGTCCTGCAGTACATACCAAGCATAAGCATCCCGGAGTGTTTTATGGTTGGTACGTCGTTGGCGCCTGCGTAGTCATTATCCTTTACGCGGGCGGGGTGGTCCACTTTGGCTTCACCGCCGTTTTCGAGCCCATAGCCCGTGAATTCGGCTGGAGCTATGCGCAGATATCGCTGGCCTCTTCGCTTCGCGGGCTGGAGATGGGCCTCCTTGCTCCCCTTATGGGGCTGCTTGTGGACCGGTGGGGGCCGAGAAGACTTGTCCTCGGTGGCAGCATCATGCTCTGCCTGGGCTTTGCTGTCCTCAGCCGGGTGTCTTCTCTAGCCACGTTCTACGGTGCCTTTGCACTCATGTCGATTGGCATGAGTACCTGTACCGGAACCGTGCTTATGACCGCGGCTGTGAACTGGTTCCGCATGAGGGCGGGCCTGGTGACAGGCATCGTAGCCAGCGGTTTCGGCCTTGGCGGTCTCCTCATGCCCCTGGTAACCAGCCTGATCGATGCGCTGCAATGGCGGACGGCGATGCTGGTCGCTGGCCTGGGAGTCCTGGTCATTATCCTCCCGCTAGCGCTGCTGGTCCGGGATAAACCCGAGCGATACGGTTATCAACCCGACGGCATGGCGAGAAGCGCGTCAGAGTCAGTAACAGTCCCGCTTTCGCCACTACCTGCCGAGATAGATGTGCCCGCCAGGCAGGCGTTGAAGGACAGGGCTTTCTGGCACGTGGCGATCGCGTCCATGTGTCATGCGTTCGTAGTGGGTGCGGTGGTGACACACATGATGCCTTATCTCAGCAGCCTCGGCGTATCCAGGTCTCTATCCAGTCTGGTGGCCCTCCTGCTGCCGGTCAGCAGTATTTGCGGTCGACTCGGTGGAGGCTGGCTTGGGGATAGACTGGGCAGAAAAAGGGTGTTCACCGCCGGCTTTGCCTGCATGGTGGCGGGCCTGCTGTGCTTCGCTAACATCGGCATTGAGAGGGTCTGGCTGGTGGCGCCCTTCGTGGCTGCTTTCAGCCTCGGATGGGGGTTCAGCGTCACGGCGAGAATAGCCCTGATGAGAGAGTACTTCGGCAGGAGCAGCTTCGGCACGATACTGGGCTTCACGTCGGGGATAATGATGCTTGGCAACGTATCGGGGACCCCGCTGGCGGGATGGGTATTCGATACCTGGGGCTCGTATTTGGGTGCCTGGCTGGGATTCGGCGTGGTAGCTTTCCTTGGGGCCGTGCTATCGGCGACCGCTCGTGCCCCCCTCAGGGCTTCTGCGACAGGCGCCGTGTCCGGGGGTAGCCCCGGCAGACAACAGCCCGTCCCATGACGCTGAGAATACGCAGATTAATGAAGAGGCTGTGGCCGGCTGTAGCTATGAGCATGGTGGTGCTGGTATGTATCGGCGCATGCTCGCCTGCGGTTGACACCAAGGACTTGCCACCCCTCGGCCACATCATCGGTGGCGTTCTGGAGAGCGACGTCCCGGTGGATAGGGCCGTCTTTTTATCTACCATTTCCTGCCTGGTTGAAGGTGACCTGGAGGGATATGCCGACAGGGTGAACCAGTTCGATTCGCAGGTGGACAGAAGGGACATGGCGGATGTCGTGATTGAGGGTAGGAGAGAGTCTGATACGCTTTACCGGGGCATGGATCTATACGATCTCAGGGACATGCGCTGGGCGCTGGCACACATAGACAGAGTCAAATCGGCCGGCATTGATACCATGCTCTTCGTGGTTTCGTATGAAGCGGACCCGGCCGGGAACCTTTACATACCGGGGGAAGCGGTCTATCTGTTCTACCTCAACGCATTCCACAGGTCCGGGTTCAGGATATGGCTCGCACTTGGTCATTGCAGCTACGACTTCCCCTACAGACACGATAGCCACAGACGCATTCCACCGGAGAACCAGGGTGACCTCCTGGACATGTTCGAGCCGCATATTCTCAGATGGGCGGGGATAGCGGAGAGGTACAACGTGGACACGTTTATTCCTAGCGAAGAGGCCAACACCACCCTGGTTGAACCCGGTGAGCACACCAATCTCTGCCAGCCGAAGAGGGAGATACTCAGTGCGTGGATGCAGCGGATACTGCCCCGGATCAGGGCGAGGTTCTCAGGGAAGATCGGCTTCGCCACCAACGATGGCGGCCCGAGCGAGCTCATCGGGATGTCTCCGGGAACAGGACCGGACTTCGACTACACGGGCTATGACTTCATACTACAGAAGTTCCCCAACAGGAGCGTGTTCCCGTCCGATGAGGACTGGGAGTTCTTCCTGGTCAATGACGGCCTGGTGACGTTGCGCCTCGTTGACCGCTATGGCGTGGAAGGTCTGGTTATCTATCACGCGGGAGATTCGGTTGGGAAAGCTCTGGATGCAGACTTCGCCGGCAGTATTGCCGTTAGAGAGACAGATGAGCAGCACCAGAAGAAGAGCTACGAGAGGTATTTCGAGGTGCTCAGAGACAATAGCGGTATATCGGGCATGTTCATCAAGATACAGGCCCCACAGCCGCATGAGCCGGACTGGAACCCTTTCGGCAAGCCGGCTGAGGCAGTGATTCGGGACAACTTCGCTCCCCGGGGCACCCTGCCGGTTACCGATTTCGACAGGCTATGGGTAGCCATCGGTGAAGACGGATTGAGGGCGATCCAGGCATGTCTGTCAGCCGAATACCCGTTTGACCCCGAGCGCTGCCTCAATGAGAAGGCCTACGAGGCGTTCGCTGGTAGAGTAAGGACAATGTGTGCTCATTCTGAGTAGGGCGGCGCCGGGTCTTCCCGGCCGCAAGGAGCACACGCATGTTCGTCAGTGTGGCCCGAAGGTGTTCGTTATGACCCCGGGCACTATCCCCCGGGTGTCGTGGAGTTGCCGTGAATGCGTCACCGATAGAAGAGCAGGTCAGAAGGCTGCTGCTGGAAAGGAAGTACCGGGAGCTAACTCTCCTGGGCAAAGGTGACCGGCGCGTCTGGCGGTCCATGCAGTCACAGCTCTACCAAGTCGATGAGGCCCTGCGCTGGCACGCCATCGAGGCAGTAGCCGTGTTCGTGCGCCAATGGTGGGATTCCGGGCGCCATGAGAAGGCACTGGACTACATGCGACGGCTCATGTGGTCGATAAACGATGAGTCGGGAGGTATCGGGTGGAGCACCCCCCAGACCATCGCCGAGATAGTGGTAGCGATCCCGCAGCTGGCGGACCCGTTTGTCAGCAACATGATCGCGGTAGCCTTCCATGAACCCGCCTTGATGAAGAGCGGGCTATACGCCGTCGGACGCCTTGGTCCACTGGCAAGGCGGCCGATGGAGCCATTTCGTGATGACGTCCTGGCCTGCTTCGACGCCGACGACCCTGAGACCCTCGGTTTGGCAGTTTGGGCAACGGGCAAAATCGGTATGAGAAGCGCGCTGCCTCACCTGACCGCTCTGGAAAACAGAGTGGAGGCCGTGAGGATCTATCTGACCCCTTGCTTCCACGAAAGACCACTGGGAGAATGGGCCCGATTGGCTGTAGCCAGGATTCAGCGGTGGCAAAATCCGGGTCCTGGCTGATACCGGGAGCAAAGGCTTCCCTTCCGGTAGGACAGTGCGAGACGGCCGGCCACCCTCCCCGATGAAACGACCCCTGCTATGCAGCACGTACAGGTCAGGCTGGTGTGCCCCACATGGTCAACCCCGCGATTCCCGGCGCCTCAGGGCCCTGATGCCAAGGATAGTCACCGTGGCCCGGCCCACCGGCACGGGCCACGGTGACTGAGAAACCCCGCTCAGCCATCAAGAACGCAGGCGCTGCCGCCGACTGGCGGCAGCTGGTATAGCCCGGCTACTTCACGTACTCGCGCAAGGACTCGGGTAGCTTGCTGACATCGTTGGTCCTGGCCGGGGTGATAGGTGTCTGGTAGCTCGCCGCCATGATGTCCATGCCCTTGTCGCTCAGAAGCAGGGCTACCCAGGCGATAGCCAGGTCCTGGCGCGGGAAGTTTTTGGGGATGGTGACGCCGTAGACAATGGGCTTGCCGACCATGACTATCTTCTCGCCGGGCTGTGCCCCCGCGATCTCCACCTCCGCCTGAGCGTAGAATTGCTCGAACTCAACGTCCGAGAGATTTATCTCCGGCGGCAGCGTTACGTATTCCAGGTTGTGCTGCTCGGCGACAGAGGAGTACTCAAAAGCATAGTCCAGATCGCCTGACTCAAGCAGGGCAATCAGCTCCACGGACTTCGGCCGCATCAGGTCCCCGTCTGCCTCGTAGAGGCCATCGTAGATGCCTGAGACGTCGTAGTGATTCTCC
>Ga0180433_10000481_pt1 | contig 67780 bp, 54 predicted proteins | sample SS_ome_8_FD_132980 | JGI IMG/M metagenome (GOLD analysis project Ga0180433, IMG submission 132980) | Hypersaline lake sediment archaeal communities from the Salton Sea, California, USA - SS_1_D_1 metaG | ecosystem: Environmental > Aquatic > Non-marine Saline and Alkaline > Hypersaline >...
CCCGCAGAAAGACCAAGCATGGTTCCGAGGCCGTCAACCGAACGAATGCCCCAGAAACCCTATGTACCAGAGAAACCCCGGGCTGCGGAGCTGCCAAAGGAATCCATATTCGGATCAATAAAGAATGGCTTCAAGAGGATACTCAGGGGCAGGAAATGAGGATTATAAACCCGGGCGCCTATACCTGTGATATTCTCTATCACTATCGCGATTTTTTACCTATTATATATATTTAAAACCGGTGGTAACAGTATGAATGTGGCCTTATTGCGGTCTTCTCCAAAGGGAGGGCGCAATAGTAATTATCATCCTGCTTTCCCTCGGTGTAGCCAGCGCCCTTGACGATCCAGAGCCCCCGCTTGATTACCATATTACCGAGGGTATATGGATTAAGGAAAGCGGGAAGCCTGTTGGTGACTGGAGATCCTACAACTCGACCTCGGATTCCCTGCTACTCTCCAGCCCGACCTCCAAGATAGACATAGCCTACGTGGTGAGGACGGCTGGAAATCCTCCCTCGGTCAACGCAAGCTTCTTCTTCTACTGGAACTCCGATAGCCGGATCAGGTTCCTGAATAACGGAAGTCTGCTTGATTACACCCTAGAAAAAGGCATTGCATCGACGATCAGGAACCCCACCAACACCCCTGTAGCCCCCCTCTACATGCTGAACATCACGAATGAAATGGGAGAGTATCACCTGGGATACACCTACTACCTATTTCTCACCACCTTTAACCCGAAGAGGCACTCCGGTGATTTCCAAATCAGGGTGAACCTAAGCGGTATTTCCGGTGGTTCCTCATGGTCATCACCCCACGGTAACCCTAGCGTCCCCTGGCAATTCTTCACACTACCCACAGAGGCCGTCGTCAACATAGATCCCTTCATCCCCGGGGACCTCCTCAGGGCCAGCTCAAGGGTGAATATATCGGGCAATGGATTCCCCTTCGGGTATTCCCAGAGAATGGACTACGAGATGTTCATAGACGACATGAGTTACGCAAATGGTACCTACTATGGAGCTAGTATAATTCGAACGGGCAGGCAGCTGCCCAGAAACCTCGAACCCGGCCTGCATACCCTCCTCGTCCTGGGCGGGGAGGCGGAGTACCTCTTGCAGTTCCAAACCTACCAGTGGGTTGTTTCCCTCGAGGTCACGCCCAACATAACTATCCCGGGGGGGCTTCCCGTAAACATCACAGGAAGGGGTTTCCCGGTGAATGAATCGTACTCGATCTTCCTCGGGGATGTCAACGAGAATTCCACCCCGATTCACTCTGGTGCAGTTTCCAGGCACGGCAACTTCTCATTTTCCTACAGCTTCCCGAGGGAAACACCGACAGGTACACTCGTCCTGTCGGCAATTTCAACGAAAATCTCGGGACCGCCAACTGCCACAGCCGGCATTACGATAGACCCCTGGGCGGTAAACCTTACCGCGGTTCCCACCGCTCTCTACCAGGGGGAGTGGATAAACATCACGGGGAGCAATTACCCCGTCAACAGCTCCTTTGTAATATACCTCGATGGAGAACCGATATACCAGGGGGCGACCAACGAGAACGGCACCTTCTTTCACCGTGAATATACCCTCTCCAGCAGCTATCGCCCTGGGAACCACACGATAACCGCCAATGCAACCGAGTACGGCAGTCCTCCCAGCGGCAGTGTAACCATCCATGTAAAGCAGTTCAATACAACAATATCGGTGAGCCCCAACTCCACCCGTCCGGGACTCCCGATATCCATCGCCGGGTGTGGTTTCCCACCGAACGAGCTCGTCGTTATCTACCTGCCCGGTCTTAACCTCGGCGACGTTGTCACCGATGCAAACGGCAGTTTCAGCACGGGTTTCGTCATACCGCCCAGCTACCCATGCGGCTCATTTAGCCTAGCGGCTGACTCCCCGAGATTCTCGGGGCCTCCCAGGGGAACGGGCCTGATAACGATAAATCAGTGGCCGGTCAATGGCACAATCGATCCTCAGGGACCCCATCCCGGCGGCTGGGTCAGGATACTGGGCCAGGGCTTCCCGCCCGGATCAGATTTCACGGTAACCCTTGATGGGAGCGAACTGGTCACCGGAACTGCAAGCCAGGCTGGGTACATCGATCTATCTCCGGAGCTTCCCCTGAATACCACAACTGGATCGCACACAATCGAGCTGGTCGCCCAGGATTACAGCGGACCCCCGGCCATCACCCTCCCGCTCGAGGTGACAGGCTGGTCTCCAGCGATCCAGGTCTCGCCGCTGGAACCCCGCCCGGGCGAGGCCATCTTGATCTCGGGCGAGGGTTTTCCAAGGAACAGGAACTACAACGTAACGCTTGACGGGGAATTCAAGGGAACGGGATCTTTCTCGACGGGAGGCACCATTACGGCCTACATCTTCCTCAGGCGCAACATCACTCTGGGCACTCACCTTCTGAACATCACCCCGCTGCACGCCAACGTGACCCCCTTCCTCCTGGATTTTGACGTGGTGCCCTGGGGCGTGAGCCTTGAAATCACGCCGCCGTTCGGTCCAGTTGGGAGCGTAATAGGGTTAGAGGTGAGCGGGCTGCCACCCTTGGCCCCCCTTGACATCTACCTTGATGGTGTTTCCCTCCTGCAGGGGAACTCGTCATTCCAGGGGACCTTCTCGGCTGATATCCAGATCGATTCCGGTGATCCTAACTCTTATCAAACCCTTGTTGTGGAGACCGGCGCTGACTTTACCGGACCGCCGGGAGCTTTGGCATACTTCTGGATTGGCCACGTTCCTCCCCCGGTGGAGCTCTACAGCTGCGATGGAAACGGCGTCCAAAGGGATGAGTTCTACCTCGGTGAGGACATCCACGTAAAGGTATCAGGACTGCCGGCAGAAGTTAACATCACCCTACATGTCATCCCAAATTCCACCACCATTGGCCCATATACCGTGAACTCGGGCACCGATGCAAATGGCAATGCCATTGTCGAGGTCATCCCATCGGCGTCCAGCGAGGAAATCTACAGTCTATGGCTCGACGTGAACAGCAATAATATCTTCGACTCAAATGACGTGATTACCCCGGAGTCCTTTGTGGTAAGGCCCAGACCCAGCATCTCCGTCGAATCCTTTACATCGGGAAAGACGAGTGCGAAGAAGGGCGAGCCGGTCCTCCTCGAATCTGAGGTAACGAACCTGGGTAGCTGGTCGGAGGAAATAGACGTAGAATTCAGATACGGGGTTGACCAGATCGGATCCGTGCAACTTCAGATACCACCCGGCACAACGAGAACCGTGACCCTGAACTGGTCCACCTCAAACGTCGATATCGGAAGAAGGCAACTTGGAGTTGAGGTTTCACCGCTCCCGGGAGAGTTGAATACCCAGGACAACAGCCTTGGCGGCATCACAATCACCATCGAATCCCCGCCGGAAATTTCAATAGAGACGATAACCCCGGATCAAAGGGAGCTGAAAAAGGGGGATATACTGACTGTCAGGGTAAAGGTAAGGAACCATGCCCCCATCCAGCAGATCTTCGACCTTGAGCTCCTATGGACCGACAGGGTGGTCGTGACTAGGAGTCTCAACATAGCCGGAAAATCGATGTCCATCGAGGTCATTTCCTGGTCACCTGACGAGATCGGGGTGGGGAGGATAAGGGTCAGGACGGGCCCAATTCCATACGAGCTTAACCCGACCGACAATGATCTGGCGGCGGGCATGGTCACGGTTCTCCCCCCGAACATGGCCCCGGTTGCCCTTCCCACAGTACCCACTACCTGCCTGATGGGTTTAACCATCCACCTCAGTTCCACTGACAGCTATGACCCGGATGGCGAGCTTGTGGAGTACCTCTGGGAAATAGGCGGGGTGGAAACACGGCAGGAACAGGATGTAGATCATGTCTTCCTCTCGCCAGGTACCCACAGCATAAAACTGAAGGTAACCGACGACGATGGGGTTGCCTCCAGCAATCTAACCTCGGTCGAGGTGATGGACCCGGCGGCCTTCTACCTCTGGGCCTCTGACACCCGGGGAGGACGCCTGCAGGAGCTATTTCCGGGAAGCGATCTATTTGCTACCATCGTTTCCCCGGGGCAGTACAGCTGCCCCCTCTACATAATTAGATCCGGGACCGCATCACAGGGGCACGAGCTTGCCGGAATCATGGATAACCCACCCACCGTTTACATGAACGGATCCACCACCAACCGAATATGGACGCCGAGCATCGATGGAACATTTGACATGGTTCTGGACCTAGACCTAAACGGAGTATTCAGTCCTGCCTATGACCGTGTATACACTTCGGTAAAGGTGGTTAAACAGGTGGATTGCCTGATGGTATTGTTCTCCATACTTATTACCTTGATCGGCCTAGGTCGCCGCGGGGGCTGTCGAGGTTGATAATTCGGCGTGCTGCAGATTTGAGGAGAATTGGCCTGCTGGTAGTGCTTGCCACCATACTCCTCGGATGCGTTGCAGTCGACATGGGGAGGGGTGGAACTGGAATAGTTGCATTGGAAATGTCCCTAACCCTCGTCGACCAGGATGGTCGCGGCAGCCCCTTCATAACGTCCTATGTCAACTCAACAGATAGTCTTACAGCTTCATTCGTGATGGTCGTTTCGGAGGGATCCCTCATGCCCCATCCCTGGGCCGCATTTACATGGTTCACCCCAGGTGGCCAAATCGTGCAGGTGGGTGAAGAGCCCCTCATATTCGTTGGCGCCAACACTTTCGTGTCCCAGTGCACGATACAGGCGAACCTTTCCTCCTTTCCCCCCGAGATTCGGCCCTACACGCTCTCGGTATCGGTCGGAGAGCACTCCAAATCCATGGACTTCCACGTGTGTGCCAGCGTTGAGAGGGTTACATACCGGGAAAATTTCGCGGACCAGGAACCGGGCAGGCTTCCCGAGGAATGGATCCTCGAGGCACCCGGATATGGTCCCGATGCACAGTGGATCGAGAGCATAGTCTTCGAGAACCACAACAGGGTCCTGCGAATGACGAGCTACGAGGAAAGGGAAGCGATCCTGACGCGAAACATCAACCTCTCACATAAACACATAGAATTGAACCTAAGGGCGAGGCTTTGGGAGGAGGCGCCCTACGAAGGCCCAAATGACCATGCTCTAGCATTCGGCTTCAGGACACAAACGGGGCTGGAACCCGTTCTCGTCCTCGGAAGGAGCGACAGGCAGCAGGTTTTGCCATTTGGGGATGGATATCCCCAGAATGGCTGGGTGGAATATAAAATCTACGTTGACCTCGGACACGATTTCACAAGCGCATCAATATACATGGATGGTACACGACTCGGATCCAGACAGCTTCCCCCCCTGGGCGTACAGGACATAACCGGGATTTCAATTACCCTGGGAGATGGGGCCTACTACGTCGGGCAGTTCGATGATATACTGATTCAGGAGTACAACCTTGAGAATGGATTTCCCGACCATCCCGCCGAGGCCGGAATAGGAGTTAGGCCATCCCACGGACAGTGGTTCGATCCAAGCAGCATCATTACCAGTTACTCCGTTAACGTCACTCCGTGCCTCGCTTCAAACCCATACATCTTGGTCGATGAGCTCAACTTTGAGCTCTGGAACAGGACTCACATGCTTGGCCAGTTTGGCAAAACAGGGTGGAATGGCACCAACTTCTTCGACTCACCCTGCAGGGTCTTCAACCACAAGTATTCTCACAGGATACCCACTGATCTCTTTCAGGGTCCCGGTGAATACATCGTGGTGTCCCGACCCGCCGACCCCTCACTGACAAATCTGGTTCAGTCAGCTGCATTTCACATAGATGAACCAGTTTACGCCTACTTCTCCGTGATCGAGGCAGGTCCGCCCGTTGAACCACCCGTCTTTGACATGGCCAATACCTATAACATATCCATCGGGGTTGAATTTGATCCCGCTCCCGCAAACGGGGGGAACACAAACTTCACCGATAAGAACTGCAAGATTTCCTGGGCAGATCCCGAAGGGGAGATAATAAAAAACGATTCCGCGAGAATGACTTGGAAGAAGAGCTACCCATCGGTCAAGTCCTGGGTTTTCGGCAACCTCCGCGTTCGCTCAAGTTACACTGGCGGAGATTACGCTGCCAGCATAGATGCCCTGTGTAACTCCGGGTACCGCCTACAGGACACATTTGGATTCACGATTATCGGGATCGGTGAGACACCCAACACTTTTGCATTATCCGTTTTCCTTTGCCTGCTTGCAGGGTCGTCCCTGCGCCGACGTGCCTGGAAAACATAGTTCAGGGCTTGTATTCCCGCCTGACTATGGATCACCCCCTCCACATGCCGCGCCCAGGCTGCTGGTCTTGCATTTTGGATATATCCTTGGGTGCACTGGACAGGACCATCGAAGATGAGTCCACTAAGTTCGATCTAATAAAGGAGATAACGGGCATTCTCTCAAGCGAGCTGGATGTAAACAGCAACCTGCCCGAGGTCAGCACCAATATCTTCAGGCTCATATCAAGCCGGACGGGGGTTCCCGACCCCTTCAAGGCCGAGAAGATGGAATGCAACAGGGTCTCGCTGCCTATAGCTGGGAGGTTATCCCGCGATATCCTCAACATGCGGGACCCATTGGAGAGGCTTAGGGCGGGGGTCCTGGCAGCCATTGCAGGTAACACGATGGACCTGGGGACGTCTGGCCATACGTTCCAGCTTTCCAGCTTCGAGGAGGAATACAATCAGATCACGGAGACGGGGCTGGCGATTGACGATACCGGAGATCTCATGGACATTTTAAAACGATCGAAAACCGTGCTTTACCTTGCAGATAACGCCGGGGAGATAGCCTTCGACAAGATACTGGTTGAGATCATCCAGGAGACAGGCCCCAGTGTGACCGTTGCGGTCAAGGGCGGCCCCGTGTCCAACGATGCCACCATGGAGGACTCGGATTTCGTCGGAATGGGGGAGATCGCGGAGGTAATAACCACAGGAACTGACCATCTCGGTGTTAGCTTCAAAGAATCCTCCGATGATTTCCTGCGGAGGTTCGACTCGACGGATCTGGTTCTGAGCAAGGGACAGAGCAATCTGGAGACCCTCTCCTACCACAGAGACCGTCTCCGGAGACCTGTGGCATACGTCCTGAAGGCGAAGTGCCCCCCCATCGCAAGGGCCCTGGGATGCAATCTGGGTGACAACGTCCTGAGGGTCGTCACGTCCCGGCCAAGGTAGCCCTCAGCTCTTTGCCCTGTCAAGAAGCTGGATATATATCTCGCCGACCTTCCTGCCTGTTCCCGTCAGGGCGTACTTGTTCTCTCCCGGGACGGGGACGATCAGGTACTTCCTGACCAAGCTCTGGATTATGTGACCAAAATAGCGGATCTTCTTGCCGATTCCCTCCTCGATTTCCCCGCGGGAAAGGGGCTTCTGTGTCCTGGTCACGTAGGCAAGGACCTCCCTCTTGAGAAAGGTCCTACCGCCGTACTCCAGCTTGGGGGATATCAGCTCGATGGACCAGCTTTTCTGGGATTCCCCGAGCGTGAACCTGCTCGAGACCTTGATCCTAGTCGAGGAGACCTCTACATCCACGTTCTCGTACTCATAATCGTTTATGGTGTTGACCATTTCCTCGACGGCGTTTACCAGCTCGGCCAGCTCCACCGTATCGGCCTCACCCGTTCGACGGGCCTCGATCAGCAGTGTACGCATGCGTTTTACGTAGGATGATGGGTACTTGGGGAAGTGATTTCTCCTGATCCCCGCCTCCACCTCCGACAGTATTTCCTCTATGTCGGCCTTGATATCTGCATAGTTACGCCTCTGGAGCCGGTTTGTCAGGATCGTCAGAAGCCTGAAGTAATCAGGCCTGTAGTACGAGGGTCGATACACCATCATCTGGGACCTCATCCTCTCGAGCTCTGTCCTGAACTCCCTCCTCTCGTCCCTCTCAAGATGCTTTATTTTCTCGAGGACCTCTCTCTGCATCTCCAGATATGATTCACTACCCGGGGGCGTCCTCTGAAGCTGTTTCAGAAGGGATACCAGCTCGCCCTTCTGCGTGGTCATCATTACTCTCATATACCTCCACCTATATATTAATTGCCGGAATTTAACCCTTTACGAGCGTTTTATGTCAAATGCCCGACTTTAAAATATACCGACATGGGAAAATGGAACTCAGGGTAGACCCAGGGGTTTACGAACCTGCGGAGGACAGCCAGATGATCCTAGGCGCTGCCATGGATTACAGGCCCCGCAGCGCCCTGGAGCTGGGAACCGGTTGCGGGCTAGCCGCCATAGCACTGTCCAAAACCGGCTGCCAATTCGTTCTTGCGACCGACGTTTCGATTGAGGCGATCCGGTGTGCGGGGAATAACGCGAGAAAATATGCACCGCGTCTGCACCTCCTGCTATGCGACCTGTTCGGGGGCATCGATCGACGGTTCGACCTGGTGCTTTTCAACCCGCCATACCTGCCCGTGGAGGCCACGGCCGGCGAGGAGGTCTACTGGGCTGGGGGCCCACGTGGACGTTTGCTAATTGACCGCTTCATCTGCAGTGTTGACCATTACCTCTCCGAGGACGGCAGGGCCCTTCTCCTGCAGTCCTCTTTAAACGAACTCGAGCTCAGCCACCAGCTCGCGGCTGAAAAAGGCCTTCAATCGACTCTGATCTCTAGCCGCAAATTCTTCTTCGAGGAGCTACATGTGCTCGAGCTGAGGCAGGTAGGCTAGCCAGCGGCGGGGAAGCGGCGATCGATCTCTGCTCTGAACCTCTGGTATCTATCCTCGTATGCACCGGATAATTCCGGATCGGGTTTGATCTCCATGTCAACTGTCACCATTCTCCTGGCGACTGACCCGAGGCTCTCCCCGAGCTGTGAGTGAGCGGAAAGAACTGCCATTCCCATGGCGGCCTCCGGGACGAGTGGCCTGAGAAGCATCTTCTGGAGAACGCTGGCCCTGATTTTCAGCCACAACTCGCTCTTTGTCCCTCCGCCAACGGTGAATACTCTTTCACCCACTTCGGCCCCAAGCTCCCCAAGGACCTCGTAGGCCATCCTCTCTACATATGCCACACCCTCAAGCTGGGCTGCGTAGACATCCAGATCCCCCTTGGGCTTTCCGAGGGTAAAACCCCTCGCGCTTTCCGAGGCGAAGGGGAATCTCTCCCCGGTCCTCACCAGGGGATAGGAAAGCAGCCCGGTCGGGATGACGGATCCGGCAAGTTCGTCCATCTCCTGGAGATTCGCGCCAGAAAATCTCGATTGCAGGCACCCTCCACCCGTGTTGCTGGCACCTCCCGGCATCCAGAATCCCTCCGGGTGAAGGTGGCTATAGATCCTGCCCCCGGGATCCCTTACCAGGTCTCTGGTAACCCCCTTGATCACCAGCGTAGTTCCCAGGGTAGTTTCCCACTCGCCCAGATCGGCGGCCCCGGATGCGATCTGGGATGCACACCCGTCCGTTAGACCGGCGATGACCGGAGTTCCCTGGTCGATGCCCGTCTCTCTCGAGGCCTTTTCACAAACCTCCCCGATCTGTTCTCCCGGGGGAACCACGACAGGGAGCTTATGCAGGGGGATTCCCATATCATCAAGGAAGCCCGGCCACCTGTACCTCTTAAGATCGAATACGCTCTTCAGGGCGTTGGTGTGATCGGTATGCCCCCATCCACCGCACAGTCGGCCCGTGACGTAGTCAGCCGCGTGGATGAAAAGGTCTGCATCTTCAAAGGCCCTGCCCCCATTTCGCTTCAGCCAGAGCAGCTTGGCTGCGGAGAATGAAGGGCGAATGCGATAGCCCAGTTCATCCTCCAGGTCCCTACCGGCCACCGAGAGTTCACCTGCCTCCACCTCAGCCCTGGCGTCATTATACATGAATGCATTCGTCAGCGGCTTGCCCTCTGCGGATATGGCAAGGACGGTTCCCGAGGTGGAATCAACCCCGACTGCCTCGGGGTTAACGGAGCCCCCGACCGCCTGCCTGACAGACCTTCGAACTGCAGGCCACCATTCGCCCACCCTCTGTTCAGACCAGTTCGGGGGGAGACCGGGGACGCTCGCCGACATTGGCACATGTGCTGATGATACCACGGTACCATTAGGCTCGGCCAGGATCGCGCGGCAACCCTGTGTCCCGAGGTCGACTCCGAGGAAAGCCATTCCAAATGGCTAGAACCTGTCGCTAAAAAGGTCTTTTCCCCCTCAAACCTGCCCATGCCCACTTCTCAAAGCGCTTCCGGGGGCATCCCAAAAGGATTAAAAGTGTGCTCGGAGACGGAAAATCATGGCTAGAGGTCTTATGGATCAGATCCAGGACGAACTCATCGAGATGAGGAGGAAGGGAATTTCAACCGAGAAGATTGCAGAGGCGCTTAACCTATCAACCGACACAGTAATCTGGCTGATAACCCACATGGACACGGAGGATGCCGAGGTAAAACCCACCGCCGACTTACTCGTGGACTGGTCCACGATCGGGGAAAAACCACAGCGAATAATCCTCCTGGGCCAGATGCTGTCAAACCTGGTCTGCGAGAAGGTACCACCGGACTCGGTAGATGCGGTTTACGGGCTTACCTATGACGGGGTTCCGATAGCGCAGGAGGTCGCACGGATCCTTGGAAAGCCCTGCGTGATAGTGAAGACCCAGCAGGAGGAACTCGAGTTCTTTTCACCTTTCTTCGAACCCGAGGGCAAACAGGTGATCCTCGTCGACCACGTGATAAATACCGGGAGAACACTCACCAGGGTGATCCAGAAACTGGGGGAGACCCGCACGGTGCCACTGGGAATCTTCGTCTTCGTGGATAAAAGGCCCTGGATGAAGGAAAAAAGTGATGTCGCCGGCACCGACACCCACTCCCTGGTCAGGGCGATAAAGGCTTGAAAATAACGAAAAACTCCCTCAGAACTCTTTACCACGTCGAAACTCGTGGGAAGAAGGTATTCCTGCGTCTTGATATCAACCTTCCCCTTGACCCGATATCGGGACGAATCCTCGATGATACCAGGATAAGGAAGTCGATCCCCACGATCAAGGGACTGGCAAATTCCGCCCTCGTAATAGCGAGCCACCAATCAAGGCCAATGAAGTCAGACTTCACCACCATGAAAATCCATGCAAATGCGATCCAGAAAATGCTGGGTCGAAAGGTAAAGTTCATCCCCGATGTAATGGGGCCCTCCGCGATAAGGTCGATAACAAGGCTTCGCGAGGGAGAAATACTTGTTCTCGACAACCTGAGGCTTTGTGCCGAGGATAATTTTAACGCGAGCCCTGATATTCTCCGAACCACACACTTCGTGAACAGGCTTGGTCCCCTGTTCGACATCTACGTCAATGATGCCTTCGCAGCCTCCCACAGGAGCCAGCCAAGCCTGGCCGGGCTACCCCAGGTCATCCGGGCCTACGCCGGAAAACTCATGGAGAACGAACTCCTCACGCTCTCGAGGCTGCTTAACAAGGTTGTGAGTCCCCGGGTCCTCTGCCTAGGAGGTGCCAAGCTGGAAACCAAACTCAGCATACTCGAGACCATGCTACAAAACGATAACATGGACTCGGTCCTGGTATCGGGGCAGGCAGGTATCATTTTCCTCAACGTGGCGGGTTACGAAATTGGCGCAAGAAACCAGGGAATAATAGGGTCAGGGGAACAGCTTCTCCTTGCGTCACGGATCCTGCGTAACTTCGAGGACCGGGTCATCCTGCCCCGGGATGTTGCGGTCAACGATGGCGGGACAAGGGTAAACTGTGGGCTAGACGAAATCGATAACCGACCAATATACGATATTGGTCCGGAAACCGAGGAGGTATTTGCGGGAGCACTTCGGGGGGCGAAAAGCATATTCGCGAACGGCCCCGCAGGTTTCTTCGAGATGGAGGGCTTCAGAAGGGGAACAGACTCCCTTCTACTAGCAATAGCTATGTCAAAGGCAAAGGTCAAGGTACTTGGCGGTGGTCACCTGGGTTCACTGGCCGCCGAGATGGGTATATCAAAAAACGTGCACGTATCGACCGGCGGGGGAGTACTGCTTGCACTCCTCGGTGGGGAGGAGCTACCCGCAATCACCCCTCTAATAAAGAAGGGCCGGGCAGCCAAAAAAAAGTAGGGCGGGAGAGCCCGCCCTCAAGTGGTTGTTTGATCGGACTCGTAGCTCTGGATGGCTATCTCGTTGCAGAGCGACAGGTTAGAGTTAATGACCTCCACCGGACTGCATATCTCTATATTGGCCACGTGCGCAACTGCAAGCAGAGATCCCTTGACGGGGTGCTCGGTGGAATTTTCGTTTGCATATATCATGACCCCGACCTTGTAGCCGGCATCGGCATCAAGGCCCGCGGTATCCATGACAAGCGTGAGCAACCTCTGGTTCCCGGAGTTCAGGGTTGCCGCGGAGATTGAATCCGCCCCCAGGTGTTCAGATGTCACCATCGAATTACCCCTGACGGCAACCAGTTCGGCCACCATCTTCTGCTGGCGGTTGTCCCTGTTCTTCAGGGTCAGGTTTACCTCGTCGAGCATTCCCTGCGCGAAGAGACTGCCATCCGTTTCCACTATGATTCCGATTCCGCCTCTCGTGCTGAAAACGACCATTAGCACTCCAAATATAGCTAGGAGTGACATACAAACCTTTAATCTTCTCAATAAGGCACCTCGTGCCTTATTTCGGCGAAAAAAGACTTCTAGATTGCATATCTTGACCCGGAAAGATATTTAAAAAGTTTGGGAAGGTTTAAGCCGGGCCACAAGGTTCCCCGTCTGTTTCTCTGGAGGGCCCATCTTGACCGATTCGAAGATTGAGTCGAAGTGGCAGAAACGCTGGAAGGATAGCGGGGTCTTCGAGATCGATGTCCCGAAAAGGGAGAAGATCTTCGTTACCGCCGCATACCCCTACCCGAATGGACTTATGCACCTCGGTCACCTGGGAACCTACCTACCCGCCGATTTCACGGCAAGATACTACAGAATGAAGGGCCATGACGTTCTGTTTCCCATGGGCTTTCACGTCACCGGGCCTGCGACAACGGGCTTCGCAAAGGCCATCCAGCGCGGGGACCCGGACGTGGTCGAGGACTACCACAACGTTCACAGAGTATCGCTTGAGGATATTGAGAGCTTCAAGGATCCCGAGAAGATAGTTGATTACTTCAGCGCCAAGATCCTCGAAAGTTTCCACCACATCGGGATGTCAATTGACTGGCGCCGTTCATTCATGACGAAGGATGCCCCATATACAAAGTTCATCGAGTGGCAGTTCTCGAAGTTAAACGATGGGGGACGCCTGGTAAAGGGGTCACATCCCGTCATATGGTGCGACTCCTGCGGCAACGCCGTTGGGGAAGCCGACAGGCTCACGGGAGAGAACGTGGACATCGTTGAGTTCTTCGTCCTGAAGTTCGAGCTCGAGGACGGAACGGTCCTGCCCGCGGCAACCCTCAGGCCCGAGACGGTCTACGGTGTGACCAACATGTGGCTGAAGCCCGGGGGGGATTACAGGCGGGTGCGAGTTGGTGACGAGGAGTGGATAGTCGGCGTGGAGGCCCTGGATAAACTCAGTAAACAGAAGGGCGATGTCCAGGAAATTGGCACCGCACCCCCTGGGGAATATCTCGGGCAGAGCTGCAGGAACCCCGTGAACGGGGATTGGGTCCCGATACTTCCGGCTACCTTCGTGGACACCGGGAATGCAACTGGCGTTGTAATGAGCGTCCCGGCCCATGCACCAATCGACTACCAGGCACTGGAGGACCTGAAGGGGGAGGGTATTCCAGATGGAGTGGACCCTGGATCCATCGATGAAATCTCGCCGGTCGCACTGATCGAGGTCGAGGGGCTGGGCGAGTACCCCGCCGTCGAGATCGTCCAGGAAATGGGCATCCGGTCACAGCGGGAGGTCTCCAAGCTGGAGAAGGCAACCCAGACGATCTACAAGAAGGAGTTCTACGAGGGAATCCTGCTCCCTATAACGGGCAAGTACGCCGGTAAAACCGTCTCCGAGGCCAAGGACCTTCTTTCCAGGGATTTCATGGAACGGGGCATACTAGACCTGATCTACGAGACCACTGGTGAGGTGGTCTGCCGCTGCAGAAACCCGTGCCACGTTGAGGTCGTGTCGGACCAGTGGTTCATCGATTACGGCGACCACGGCTGGAAGGAAAGGACCGGGGAACTCCTCGCGGAAATGAGGGTAATTCCCGAAAAGCTCAGGAGCAGTTTCGAGTACTACGTGGACTGGATGAGGGAGAAACCCTGCGCCAGGAGGATCGGGTTCGGCACAAGCTTCCCGCTGGACCCGGACTGGATAGTGGAACCCCTCTCCGACAGCACCATATACATGGCTTACTACACGATAGCCAGGATAATTAACGAGAACGGACTAGACCCCGCGCAACTAACTGTCCCCCTCTTCGACTACGTATTCCTGGGCGAGGGAAGGGTGAAAGACCTGGATTCCAATCTGGACGCCGACCTAGTTGAGGCCATGAGGAAGGAGTTCCTCTCCTGGTATCCAAACGATATAAGATTCGTTGGCCCTGACCTGGTTGGTAATCACGCGACCTTCTTCATGTTCAACCATGCCGCCATATTCCCGGCCGAACACTGGCCAGGGGGAATCGCCGTTAGCGGGATAGTGCTCAGCGAAGGGCAGAAGATGAGCAAGTCCAAGGGCAACTCGATTCCAATAACAGATTCCCTGGAGGAGTGGGGGGCGGATATTGTGCGCCTGTGGTTCGCTGCCTGTGCCGAGTTTGGCCAGTCAATTAACTACGAGGCCAGCCTGCGTAACTCGGTTGCCAAGAGGCTTCTCTGGTTCGAGCAGGCGATTGGAGGCCTCGGCGATTCCGGGGGCCGCGGCGAAGAAAGGGTGATTGACAGGTGGCTCACCTACAGGATGGGCAAGCGAATTGGAATGGTCGAGGAGTACATCCTCAACATCTCCCTCAGGAAGGCGATACAGGAACTCATGTTCGAGACCTATAACGACATCCAGTACTACCGGAGACGGACCAGGGGCGATGTTGACCCCGCCGTCATGCACGAGGTCCTCGAGAGGTGGCTCCTCTTGATGACGCCCTTCGCACCACATTTCTGCGAGGAGATGTGGGAGACGATGGGCAGGGAACCCTTCGTGGTGCTGGAGAGCTGGCCGACGGCGGAGACCGACCGGGACGGACCTGCCGCTGAGCTCGCAGAGAGACTGGTCAAGAACGTCATAGAAGATGTCAAGAGCATAATCGCCGCTACCGGGTCCAGGTACTCCAGTCTCAACCTCTACGTGGCCGAGGGATGGAAGAAGAAGCTTCACACCATGGCCGCCCGCTCGGCAATCGATGGGAAAAAGATACAAGACCTGATATCCACTGCCATGAAGGACCCGGAGATCCGTAGGATGGGAAAGTCCGCGGTAAAATTCATGCAGCTGGTTTACCCGGAGCTTCAGAGGAGGCCCGGGGAGGAAAACGAACTCCTTGCCAGGACCGAGCTGGACGAGTATGGCGTCCTCTCCCAGGCTGTCGATTTCCTGTCATCCGAGACGGGAATGGAAATAATACTGCAGAAGGCCGATTCACCCGATAATGATCCGCAGGGCAAGGCACCCAGGTCCCTTCCCCTGAAACCGGCAATTTACCTGGAGTAGATGTGATATGTACCTGATCTTGGGATGCGGAAGGACTGGGGTAGTGCTAAGCGATGTCCTCCGTAGGAGGGGGAAACAGGTGGCGATCGTCGACAAGGACCGCAAGCTCATAAACTACCTCCGGGCGGGCGGGTTCAGGGCAATTAAACAGAACATCACCAAGCCCTGGAAATTCGAGGGGCTCGTCAAACAGGCCCTGGTCGTCTTCATAATGAGCGGTGATGTCAAGTCTAACATGTTGGCGCTGGAATACGTCCAGAAGACAAACCCGTCCTGCAGGACATTCGTGGCGGTGCCCGATGAGATGTCGGAACACGACAGGAAGAGCATCAAGGCAGACGTTCCGATCTCCCTTGAGAGGGTGGTTGTGGACAGGATTGTATCAAACCTCGAGGAAAGGGGCCTCCTGGAGGCCGAGGAGAGCACCAGAAAGGCCAAGGCCCTGGAGAGGTTGATCAAGGAGTCCTTCTCCGAGGAGCTGCTTATAGTGATGCACAACGACCCCGATCCCGACTGCATAGCCAGTGCCATTGCCATGCAGAGGATCTCGACCCACTACGAAAGGGAGGGCGTTATTACCTACAGCGGGGAGATCGGGCACAGGGAGAACAGGGCCATGGTCAATCTCCTCGATACCACCATCCTCAAGACTGATGAGCTTGAAAAGCCACTGGGAGACTACACACTCGTCGCCCTCGTTGACTCGGCAATCCCGGGCTCCAATAACCCGCTGCCACGTGACTTCAGGCCCGAGATAGTCATCGACCACCACGATGTCAGCGTTGACAACATCAAGTGCGACTTCCTGGACGTGCGGCCAGATATGGGCGCGACCTCGACCATAATGTACGAGTACCTCAATCTCCTCCGGGTACCCATAACCCGGTCCCTCGCATCCGCGCTTCTCCACGGAATCATGACGGACACCGCGGACCTGACGATGAGGGCTAACAAGAAGGACGTTGAGGCCGTTAGCGAGCTCCACTCAATGGCCGACCACGACATGCTCCTTAAAATCAAGAGCCCGGACATGTCCAACGAGGCCATCGAGATCCTAGGTAGGGCGGTTGAGGGCAAGAAGATCCGTGGAGCCTACCTGGTCTCCAACGTCGGCTACGTCAAGGATAAGGAATCAATACCGCAGGCGGCCGATCTGCTGGTCATGCTGGAGGGAATTAACACAGTCCTGGTGTTCGGGGTCGTCGGGGAAGACGTGGTCATATCCGGCAGGAACCGCGACGTTGGGCTAAACATGGGGCAGATCATGCAGAAGGCCTTCGGGAAGGACGGACCAGCCGGGGGCCGGGTCACGTCGGGTGCTGCCAGGATACCGCTGGGACTTTTCAAGGACCTCACATCCGAGAAAAAGGTCCTCATAGAGATGATCGAGGCCTCGATATCATCGAGGTTCTACGAGCAGCTCAACCTCGAGCCCCAGTGAATCAGCAGGGGAAGTCCTTCAGTGTAACCATGTAGGTCCTGCCCAGCTTCCTGCGCTCGATTATGTTTCGCTGCTCCAGCCGGGACAGGACCCGGGTGACCTTTGGCTTTGAAAATTTCAGGAGGTCCGATATGTGCCTCTGTCGAACCATCTTCTTCTCGAGCAGGAGCTTCACCAGGCTCCTCTCGTCCTTTCCGAGGAGGCTCAGGAAGAGATGTGTGAAGCGTGACATTGGCGCAATATCCACCACGATCTTGGCCCTCCTGTGCTTCACTATCTCGTCAGTGTCGATCAGGGCGTGGATCTCCACCTCGTCGTTGAATGAACCCGTTGTGCTACCGTCGAACATTCTATCCTCCGCTATACCCGGGATATGAAATAAAAGAAAAGCATTATCGCCCTTAAACGGTAGTACTTCCCAAAAGGGGAAATCCGATTCAAACGGGACTGGATTCATGTCAAAGTTTTCAGCTCCCCCGGATCTACTCATGCGTGACCCACAGTATCCTCGACGAGGTGCGAAGGGGGCTACCCACACTGGAAAGGCTTGAGTACACCAGAAGGGCATACAACCTCCTCCCCCCGCTGCAGGAACCCAGGATCCTGGACATAGGCTGTGGGCCCGGGATTCCAACCCTGGAGCTTGCTAGAATCAGCGGGGGCAAGGTCACCGGGATGGATATCGATGGAAAAGCCCTCAGGGAGCTAGAGCAAAGGGCCGATGAACTGGGGCTCTCCAGCAGCATAAGGACGTTGAGGTGCTCCATGTCCGGAATGAAATTTCCCGACGGATATTTCGATCTGGTTTGGTCCGAGGGTGCGGCCTGGCACATCGGGCTCCGGAAAGCCCTTGAATCCTGGCGAAGGTTGGTACCCCCGTGCGGTTTCATGGCAATTCACGACGGGTGCTGGATAGGCGACGACCCACCAGCAGCGATCCGGGAGTACTGCGAGAAGAGCTTCCCGGGCATATCCACCCACGAGGAAAACCTGGAAATGATGGAGGGGCAGGGGTACAAGGTCATCGGTGAGTTCAAGCTGCCGGAGGATGCCTGGAGAAGGATCTACTTCGGTCCGCTGAAGGAAAGAATACCTTCACTCAGGAAGAAGTATGGTGGGGATGAAATTGCCCTAGCAGCCCTGGATCGAGAGGAGAACGAGACGGACCTTTGCCTTGAATGCCAGCACTGGTACGGATCTGCATTCTACATACTGCGTCGAGATTGACGCTGGACCCGTTCCAGGTGGTTCCTTTGACAGTAAGTTACTTAATCTTCGCCCTGAATCAATTCCCGTGGAGATCCCGAGAATCGACCCTGTAGGCCATCTGGTCATTTTAACGATCCTGCTGTTTGGCGTTGGAATTCCTGTAACATGGGGGGTGATGCCCACCGGGGCACCGATCCAGATGTCCAGCACATATTCCCTCAATACAGGCCCCGAGGGTTTCCAGATGGGGAAGGTCGACATCAACTGCACATACTACGCCACCTTCCAGAGCCACAACCAGAAGGTGGTCCAGAACGAGAACGGCATCTTCATGACTTACCTGCTGGATTACGAGGACGAGGCCCCATGGCCCGGTAGGTGGTGCCTGCTGAGAAGCGTTGACGGTGGAAGCACCTTCCAGGCCATCTACACTTCCCCGAAAGTCGGGTCAAAGGCCGCCTGCATCGAGACAGATGATAATAACAACATCCTGGCCGTCTGCGGTGACGAGACCGCATACGACCAGCCCTTTCTGTTCCACCGGTTCCTGGCGAGCAAAGGCTACTCTGATCCCGAGATAACCAGGATTCGCCACTCATCCAGTGGCAAGTACTCGATGATGTATGACTCGGGCATAGTCTACCTCTTCAACCACTACGGGAAGCTCCTAGTCATCAACGCGACCACGGGCAGGCTCATATTCAGGAAGCAGGTCGTTGAGTTCAGTGGGGAGAATGCCACGACCCAGTACCCGCACGTCTACGTTGGCCAGGATGATGTCCTTCACCACGCCTGGACGACGTCCCACAAGGACATCTACCTCTACTGGGACATCCACTACACTAACAGTCCCGACGGGGGGAAAAGCTGGTACAGGGCCGACCAGACCCGGCTGACCACCCCGATGAAGCCCGACCACAGCGGCAAGTCTGACCAGGTCATCCTCCCTGATGAGTTCGAGTACCACACATGGTTGTCCAGCATGATCGTGAAAGCTGGCAAGGCCCATTTCGCCTACCTTGCCCAGACCCCCGATGTCAGGCAGCACTACGTCAGGATTGACCTGGAAAGCGGGGAGATTGACCACCGTATCCAGCCCAGGTGGGGGGGCGAGACCATCTCAATCCGGGGCCTTGACGGTTTTTTCGTTACCGGCCCCGGTTCCAGCCCCCTCTTCTACGCCGGGCCCACGAACTTCACCCATATCGGGGTCATCGCGAGTTACGATAACGGCCTTACGTGGCATGACATCGTCGTTGGCCCCGGGGTGCCAGACTCGATATACTCGGTTGGGGGTTTCCGGGAGATAACATCCGATGATCACATCATTGGCTCCTTTACCAACCAGTACGGCTCCAGGGGTGATCCCTACTTCTTCCGTGTCAAGGTGGAGGAGCTTCCAGCCCGGGGGTTCCTGGGCGTTCTCCTGCTCGCCTCTGCATTATTCCTGGTCGGAAAAAAATCGGGACGTACCCGCCTCGTGGTATAGCCTCCTTCGGACCATCAGGGTCCACACCATGGCGCCGCATATCATGCTTGTGGATGCAACGATTATCCACTCCGTAAGGTATATCCAAAGCAGGGCCCTCTCCTTCACGGCGGTAATACGTGAGTCCATCTCCTCGTACCGCTCCAGAACCGAGTTCAGCAAGCTGGACGCGGCGGCATGCTCGCCCCTCAGATACTTCCTCTCGGCCTCCCTCACCACATCTTCCAACGAGGCGACCTGGTCCTCGATCTCCCCCGTTTTTGCCCCGAACGTGTCGATGAACTCGATCAGGGAGAGCGTCACCTTCTTCCTGGTCCGCGTGTCGATGAAGAGCTCCCTGGTCCTGTGAGCCAGCTCGACATCCAGAGGGGGATCCACACCTACCACGAAGAACAGCTGGTTGTATATCAGGTCGGGAAAGTACCTGTACTCGAGCATGGACTCAATCGGGAAATCGTTCCAGGCCTGGTCCAGCTGGAGCGTCGTTCCCCTGCCGTAGCTTCCCGTCACCACGGCCGGGGTCTTCCTCCCCGACCAGATTGCGTGAACGACGCTTCCCTGCCTGGGTAAAATATCACCGCCGCGGTTATCGAACATCGGGATATTGTTGAGCTCGCCCGGCAGGTTGAAGAGCGGATCAATTTGGAGTATCTTGTAGAATATCTTGCCATCCTCCGGATAATGGTAGGTATCGGTGTCTATATCACAGGGAAGCAGGTCGTAGAAGGTGAGGCCCTTCCAGAAACCGATATCATTGGTTCCACCCCAGAAATCGAATCCCACGAGGTAGCAGCCCATTCCCTCATCCTCGATTCCAGTTGGGAAAAAGTTCAGGATGTGGTCCTCGATCACCATCGGCGAGATGTTATTCGGTAAAAGGACATCGTAGCTGGAATTATAATCCGAGAAGGTCCTGGGAAGGTAGAGGCGGGTGAATCTCACGGCATCGCGCCTCATCATGACCTCCAGGTCGCACGGGACCACAACGATGCCGAGCCTTGGCTCGGCCCTTATCCAGTCCAGCACGAGCCTGTTCTCGACAAATGACCAGGGATCCCCCAGATACAGGCACCTAATTGCCCCATCAACCCTGCTGGTCGACCTCGCCCCGGTCCAGGTCAAGGGGGCGGTAAATATTAGTACCAGCACCGGGATTAATCGAGTCCAGCGGGTCTCCCTTGCCGGGGGGAATACCTGCATAGGCTCCTATTACAAGGAACACCAAGATAACTGTGATGGGAATGGCTAATCTGGATTGGTGGACCGAAGGACGCTTCGGCATGTTCATCCACTGGGGTCTCTACTCCGTCCTCGGGAGGGGGGAGTGGGTCATGTACCAGGAACACGTGCCCCCACGAGAATATGCGAAGCTGGCGGGAAAATTCAGGGCCAGGGCATACGAGCCCGAGAAATGGGTAGCCCTCGCAAGGGAGGCAGGCATGAGATACATGGTCATCACCGCAAGGCATCACGATGGCTTCTGCCTCTATGATAGCGAGGTATCCGACTTCACCGCGACGAAAAGCGTGGCCGGGAGGGACCTAATAGGGGAGTTCGTCGATGCGTGCCGGCGGGCGGATATGCCATTCGGGTTCTACTACTCCCTCGTCGACTGGAGATTTCCCGGTGTCCTCCCCCGATCATCGAGGAAAAGCCCGAGCTCCACCTACCTTCCAATGGTTAAACAGGCGCATTCCCAGGTCAGGGAACTGCTTGAAAATTACGGCAAGGTTGATGTACTCTGGTTTGACATGATGGACCCCCATGACCCTGTACTCTGGCGGTCAGATGAGCTACTGAGGATGGCACGGGAAAAACAGCCCGATATAATCATTAACGATCGTGCCGGGGTGGCTGGTGATTTTAGCACCCCCGAAAATGTCGTGCGACCCCAGAATCACCCCTGGGAATCCTGCTACACCATGAATCGCACCTGGGGCTACGCAAAGCACGACCTAAACTACAAAACACCAGGCGAGATACTACGACTCCTTGGCTCATGCGTCTCCCAGAATGGTAACCTCCTCCTGAACGTAGGCCCTGATTCAACGGGCAGGATACCCGGCAGGGCCTCGAAGATCCTCCGGGAGGTGGGAAGGTGGATGAAAACCAATGGGAGGTCGATATACGGGGCAACCGGCCCATCGCCAGTAAAGGCCCCAGCTCTGGGGGTGGCGACCCGCTCCGGTGACAGAGTCTACCTCCTTATCCAGCGCTGGCCGGGGTCCACCGTTCCCTTCGCATGGTGTGGTGGCGAGGTAAAATCGGCAACCCTCCTCTCCAACGGGAGTTCTGCAGAGATAGTCCAGAGAGGAGATCGCGTCTGGCTCAGGGGATATCCCCGTCCCCCGCCGGACCCGTACCTGAACGTGATCGAGCTTACGTTCAACGGAAGCCCCGTTCCCTCGGAACCCCCCTACCTTTAGACCGGTCCTATTGCTTACTGACCTGCTCTATCAGGGCCTGCATCCGGTCAATTTCTGACTTCTTCTTCAACTGGAAGACCTCGAACGGATTTGGGTTCGAAGTCCGTTCGGCTGCCGGACAGCTATCCTTTGCGGGGCATTTCGTATTTGAATTCATCGGATCACTGAGCAAAATCGGGACTGAAGAACTGGTCCTGCTTCCTCCTCTGGCGAATTGCCAGCACAAAAGCCATGAAAAGGCAAGCTATGACCAGCAACAGGGCGGATATCAGTGCCCCGTCTAGAACGGGCAGTGTATCTACCATGGAATATGTTCGATTTCCGGTAACTTAAACCTGTCAGTCCCGGGCAATTTTCGGCAAGGCGGTTACTATCAGTATTCTTTAAAGCATTCTGATTGCACAGGCTACTGTGGGCAATAGCCATGACCACCGTAACCCTTTATGGCCTCGGCCATGGCGATATAGTTCTCATCGGGGATGAAATCAAGTGGGCTCGTGTTACAGGCTGCGACATATCTGCACTTCGAGCTCCCCGCCTCGAGCATTGACAGTGTCTCACTGCGAACCTCCTCGACCGTTGCCTTGGACAGGAAATCGATATCCATGTTGCCAGCGAGGACTATATCATCCCCGAACCTTTCAACAAGGTCCGCGAGGTCATTGGCCTTGCTCTCGCAACCGTGGACCATGGAGAATCCCAGCTCGATGAGAACGGGTATAACATCATCCAGTTTACCATCAGTGTGAAGAACGTAGGGTATCCCCAGGCGCTTCAGGCGGGAGACCGTCTTCCTCGTCCTCTCAAAAACTAGGCGGCGGAACAGCTCTGGATCCACCATCAAACCGTGCTTGTAGGAGCAGTCACCGTCGAAGAGAACGACATCGGGCCTGACAGCGCTAACGACCTGGTCTATTACCATCCGGTTCCTCTCCTCCACGATCTCAAAGGCCCGGTCAACGAATGGAAAATCCCTGTAAACCCTCACCGCGAACCTGGTAAGGCCCATCGAGGTTGCGATCTTGTGAAAGCACCATGGAAGTATGAGCCATGATACGAGGCCCGATTCCCTTACCATGCGCTGTTCCTCCTTTAACCGGGTGATCTGATCCTTCCAGTCGGGAACAGGCCTCTCCTCCATCTGTTCTATGGAATCCAGCCCGCCCCCGGAATAACGGCTCACGCCATCACTCGTCATCTCCGACTCGCCGAATCCCAGGTTGGTATCAACGCCCTTCAGGTTCACGATCGCCATTCCGAGATCCTTCGACATCACAATCCTCTCCCTGATACCGGTGCCCCCCCATCTCCTCCTCAAAAAGTCACTCATCCCGAACCAGGGTTCCCAGAACGGGGGCTTTCGCACCCTACGTCCATCCATCAACCTCATTAGCCTTTTGCTATCATCACACAACTGCATGCCGAACTCCACGCTCCATCCAGCAACGGATTCAACAGAGCATACCTTTGGTTTTATAACTATCCCCGAGTTCCTGCACCTACCATACCATTATTAGAGCAGCCAAATCCCCTCTCGACAAAATAGCCGCTGAGGGTGGTACCATAGGGTCGACGAGATCTATTGATGATATTCTCAGGGAAAATTCTGGATACCGTAGACTGGCGGACTGGAAAACCGGGATCGGGGAATGGCCTGACGCAAAGAACCCAAACTTCGATGATTCATCCTGGGAAAGCATAAGCCCCGGGTATTCCTGGAATCGCGCGGAGGGGGTCCGCTGGTTCCGAAAAAAATTAACCCTTCCCAACGAGGTCAGGGGCGTAGAGGTGGAGGGATCGACCCTGTATGTACGCCTGGTCGCGCTGGCGGGGATTGAACTCTACATCGATGGCGAGTTTGTCGATAGCGAGAATTACTGGTTTGATGGACTGCACATCCTGAGCGAAAGGGCAAGGGGAGGCGAGAGCCACACACTGGTTCTCAGAAGCCCAAAGAGCGATTCCAGGGGTCATTTCAACTTCGCAGAGTGGTACCTGGGGGAAATAGAGGAACTGCTGCTGGACATCGGGATCGTAGAATCGAGGCACAGCGTGCTCCAGGCCCTTGCGGGTGAGCTCCCTGGTGTCTCAAAAAATGGCCTCCCGGAAAAACTCGAGGTCGCCGAGGAAAGCTCCCTCGCGGATCTCCACGCCCGGATGATGGGCTTCGACAAGGACCTGGTACCAGCAGCCAGAGGCCTGGAGGAACTCACGACCTACCTGGTTGGGCATGCCCACATCGACATGAACTGGCTATGGGACTGGGAGGACACCGTAGAGACAATTCGGCGGACCTTCACATCCGTCGAGGGTCTCCTCGAGGAGTTCCCCGAACTGGTCTTCTCGCAGAGCCAAGCCGCCGTGTACAAGATAATGCAGGATCACTACCCGGAGATCTTCGAGGACATCAGGAAGAGGGTCAGGCAGGGAAGGTGGGATGTAACTGCTTCGACCTGGGTGGAGGGCGACCTGAACATGGCTAGCGGTGAGAGCCTGGTGCGCCAGACCACCTGCGCCCTGAGGTACATCGAGAATAATTTCGGTGTAACCCCCCGGGTCGCCTGGTGCCCGGATACCTTCGGACACCCGTGGACGTATCCGCAGGTCCTGAGGAAGTGCGGCATCGAGTTCTACTATGCCCACCGGTGCACCCGCCCCGGGTTCGAGCACCTCTTCTGGTGGGAGTCACCCGAAGGTTCAAGGGTCCTCGTCTTCAACGAGGGGGTAACCTATAACAACAAGATAGCACCGGAGCTCTCAAAATCCCTGCCGAAGATGGTTAAGAACTACGGCATTAAATCCCACCTCGTGGTATTCGGGGTCGGGGACCACGGCGGGGGCCCCACCCGGATGGACCTGCTAAATGGCCGCAGGATATCGAGGGAGGGAGCATACCCGAAGCTCCGATACTCCCCCGTCGAAGATTTCTACTCGGCTGCGGCAAAATCCGACCGGATACCATGCGTCAGCGACGAGCTCAATTTTGTGTTCGAGGGCTGCTATACCACCCACGCGGACATCAAGAGGATGAATCGAAGGGGGGAGGCCATGCTTTTCGAAACCGAGGTTCTCGCATCCCTAGCATCCAGGCTGGGAAGGGAGTACCCCGAAAACCTCATCGAGTCCGCCTGGCACTCGGTCCTCTTCAACCAGTTCCACGACCTTCTTGACGGGTCTGCGATAAAGGTGGCCTACGAGCACTCCCACGAGATCTTCGGGGAGGCATCCGACATCTGCTCGGGGATAACACGTGTGTCCCTGCCAACCGTCCTGGGGCTGGATAGCGGGGAAGATGCATCAGACCATTTCACGGTTTTCAACACCATGGGGTGGGAGAGGTGTGAACCAGTCGAGGTCAAAACCCAGCCCGGTCAGGAATATTCGATGGCTTTGGAGTTGTCAACGGGAAGGGAGTGCCCCCTACAGGTCGAGGGCGATCGGGCGACCTTCATGGCCCGCGTTCCAGGAGTCGGGCACTCCGTCTACAGGCTGGTCCGCGGGAACCGGAGTGCGGAGCTTGACCCGGATTCTCCTCGGGCCACGGAGCCGAGCGGGGATGGTCAGCCCTACCATCTAGAAAACCGGTTCTTCCGCATCACGTTGGAGCCCGGCTCGGGTACGATAAGCTCCCTCTATGACAAGACACTGGAACGTGAAATCGTCGGGGCCGGGGAAACGATCAACGTTTTCCAGCTCTGCTACGAGAAGCCACACGGGATGTCGGCCTGGCGTATTGGTCCCATTTCCCGGATGGAAAACCTCCTGGACGGTGCCGAGGTCGAGGTGGTTGCCAGCGGGCCTGTGAGGGCCTCCCTAAAAATAAGTCGGGGTTTCGGCAGGTCCAGCAGCCTTGTCCAGGAGATAACCATCCACAGGAACCTCCCGAGGATCGACTTTCACACAGAGATAGACTGGCAGGAGATGGGTGGAGATGACCTGGACTCACCGATGCTCAAGGTCGCCTTTTCCCTCTCCCACTCGTCCGCAACGTGTGTCAGGGAAATACCCTTCGGGCACATCGAGTCCCAGACAGACGGCAGGGAGGTTCCCTCCCTCACCTTCCTCGAGCTTCCGGGAGATGGTTTTGGAGTATCCCTGCTTAATGACTGCAAGTACGGCCACGACGTAAGGGGAAACACGGTTCGTCTCACCCTCCTCAGGGCTGCCTACGATCCCGATCCTGCACCGGACGTCGGTTCCCACAGGCTGACATACTCCCTTCTCCCCCACAGGGGAAGCTGGACCGATGCCGAGGTATGGAAACAGGGGCACGGTCTGAATTTGCCACTGAGATGCGTCCAGGGAAGGGCCGAAAGCGAGGGGGGTTCTCGGCTGTCAATCGATGCCAGGGGGGTGGACATGGCCGCCCTTAAGGGGGTTGATGGTGGTGAGGGCCTCGTTCTGCGACTTGTCGAGATGCATGGAAGGGAGGTCCCTGTCGACCTTGACATAGGGTGGGAGGCGGCCAGCATCACCAGGTGCGATCTCCTGGAGGTTCCCGTCGGGGAGGCGGAGAGAATTATCGATGGCAGGACCAGTATCCTCCTCGGTGCCCACGAGATAGGTACGTTTATGATTGAATAGCCGTTCCGATACTACCTTCGACCTCCCTCTAGGGTGGTCAGGCTGTCAGGAAACGAACCTCGTCTGCTTTACCTCCCTGTAAAGCCTGCGGCGGACCATCAGTGTCCAGAGCACGACCCCGCCTATGGAGAAGGTCGCCGATATCGTCGCCCACTCAATTATATAGATCCACAGCATGGCCTGGTCCTTGAGGCGCATCGCCCTCTCAACGGCTTTAGTGAGGTCCTGTATCGCGGAATCCAGTTCCGAGAGGGCCCCGGTGAAATCGAACTCGATGTAGGCCTCGGTAGATGCCCCGTGCCTGTCATCGGCCCTGCCAATGATCTCCGCAACCGGATCGGTGTTTGCACCGAGCTTCTCGGCGAACTCCATTACCGAGAACAGGTACGACCTGGTGGATCTGTAGTCCAGATACATCACCCTCGCCCTGTGGAGGGTCTCCAGGTCGGAGGGGATAGGGTTCCTTGACAGGTACATCATGAGGTTCACGGCGAAATCCCCGTAGTAGGCCCACCGCATGAAGCGGGTTCCGCCGGCAGGCGTCCAGTCCCCCATAACCGCGAAACACCTTCCCTCGCCGACATCCCAGGTGGCCCAGAAAGGATCGTGCTCGCCCCTCAGGGGAACGAACTCCCCCAGCAGCTCTGCCCCCTGTTTCATCGTCACCTTGTTGCCATCGTACCATGCCATCCACGGATCCCTCTCGTCCAGCGGTAACGTTGACAGGAACTCGTGTTCCGGCCTGAGAACTTTGACACTGCCCTCCGTCCATCCACCATCTATACAGTTCACGGGCAGAATCTCCTGGACGGCCGTTGGCGTCCAGGGCGGATTTGGCCTGCCGCCGAAACCCGCGTTCCCCCCTATCATGACGAACCCGGAGCCGTTTTCCTTTACCGCGTCCCTGAACCAGATGTAGTGGCGATTTTCGAATATAAAGACATCCGCGTCGCTGACGATAATGGCGTCGTTCTCCGCTAGCCTGTCGTAGGTCCTGGGTATGTACTGCCTGAAGAGCCGCCGGGCGATACTGGGGCTCATCCCCTCCATCGCGCTTGGCCATGCAAACCTCAGGTCTATCAGGGGCTCGGAAACCATTACCGGGTAGGGACTCATTGCGCTGTAGTCGCCGATGTAGAGAACCCTGATCTTTCCCGTCTCGGGATCCCTCCTTGAGCTGGAACCGCAGGGTAGGAATGCCAGGACCAGCAGGAAGGATAGGGCAATTGCTCGCTTCAACACCTCGGTATACTTTTTATCACTTATAGATATTCACGCCCCGAGCCACCTTTCCAGCCATGGAAGGGATCTGGCGCCATTAAACCGGTGCCCGCCCTCGAACTCGTCCCTCGCAAGTCTATTACCCGCTCCTGCGGCATCGTAAACCCTCCTCAATCTGGAGAAGCCCTCCTCGAAGTATTCTGCGGGCAGCAGCGGATCACTGAGACCTCTCTCGATCATCAGTGGCCTCGGGGCCACCAAGCCGAGTACCTCCGGTATGTCCCCGTACCTGAGCAGTCCAGGCACCACCTGGGAGCCGCAGCTGCCCCGGGCCCGTATCCTCTCCACGAAGCAGTTCAGGGCGCCGGAGACCACGGCGACCTTTACTCTCTCGTCCAGGGCGGCAACGAATGTTGTCACCCTCCCACCGTAACTCAGCCCCACCATTCCAAGACGGTTAGAATCGACCTCCTTTCTTTCCTGAAGGTAATCCAGCACCACTCCTGCATCATGCACGTCAAGGGTAAGCAGGTTGAATCCCAGCCTTGAGACCGAGTTCTGAATCACGTTACAGGGATCATTGCTAACGGATCCCCTGTCGAATCTCTCGCCAAAGGCACGCCAGTCGGGGACGATAGTAATGTATCCCCTCTCGGCGAGCTGCCTGGCATAGTCATAGTTCATCAGGCGGATGGATTCCAGTACTCTGGGGTCTCCCTCGACCCCCGCAACGGCCTCCTTCCCCAGATTGTGGGCGTCGTGGCCGTGGGCGCAGAGAATACCCGGCCTTTCAACACCGGGGTCAATGCCGCCGGGGACGAGCACGTAGGCCGGTACCGAGGCGTGCCTGTCCGACCTGATTATGACCTTCTCCCGGGTGTGGCTGCCGAGCTCAACCCGCTCCACGATCTCCGGGCGTGGGTCCACGGTCTCGGGTTCTGGACCCATGAGCTCGATCAGCCTATCACGCCACATGCTCCTCCAATTCTCCCAGTCCTCCCCCGTTCTACCCCTGAATACCATATCGAGCTGTGCGTCGTCAACCATCCGGTCCAGCCAACTTTCTACCAGCGACATATGCAGACCACGCTACCCCCTTCAATCCATCCCTCAAAAGATTTTTTACACCTTTTCACAGTAACCAGCTGTTGAGATCCGGACACAAGCCCCACGTTCTCATCCCCATAGCAGCTCTCTTCCTTCTGGTCGGGTGCGCTTACCCACAGCCAAAGGTGGACCCCGGGACCGGCAGGATAAGGATGCTGATGATAGGGGAAACTGGTTCCAGCAACCAGGAAGCCACATACTTCCTGCGTTCCGACCCAATGGTGGACCTCACGATAATTCCAGCGGGTGATATCGCCGATGTCGAAACCAGCAGGCGGTTCGTCAGGATATACCTACCGAGAACCAGGACAAAGCTCACCCGGAATTTTGACGTGATCGAGCTCTTTGACTTCGTTCCCCACATACTTACGGACCTCCATATCAAGTGGTTTCACGACGCGATCGAGAAAAGCGGCCTCGGTCTTGCCCTGGTCGAGATGGGCTGGTACGCCGTCTCGGACTGGACGGGCAACGATGCAGCCGCCTGGATGGCGACGGTGCTCTACGATGCATACCCCTGCGACATGGTGGTGGGGGAACAAAACGCCAACACATACTACATGGATATTGTCCTCGAGGATCCCCTGGTGAATATCCCTGGAATCAACAAGGTCGAGATCACCGGCGTAGGCCAGCACGGCATACAGAAGGCCCGGGAGGGGTCCAGGGTATACACCGTATGGAGGCTGAAAAAGGAGGATGCAATCGTCGGTGGTGAGTACGGCGCGGGTACAACGCTCATGATACCGATGGGATGGGACAACGTGCCCGACAGCACGGAATCCTCCTGGGACTACTACATCGATTTCGTCCTTAACCACGCCTATTACGTCGCCCGGGTTCCACTACCAGAGGACCTTAACCTCGCTAGGAGCGTGAGGCTGGCCTTCGGCGAGTATCTCACCCGAAGGGGAATCGCCACCTCCCTAATCGAGTTCATTGGGAAGTTCGGGGCAAATACAGTGGATATAGAGGAAACCATCTCAGATCTCGAGGCTGATAAAGAGCGGGCGCAGAGACTATACATCGAGGGTGACCTGGCGACCTCGTGGGAAGTAATGGAGGATGTCCTCGAGGTTTTCCAGATGCTCTCTGAGGAATCCATGAAGCTCAAGGAGAGGGCCTTTTTCTGGATATATCTCGTCGAATGGCTCGCCGTCACCGGCACAATGCTGGTCTGCGGAACGATGCTCTGGAGCCTTATGGTCAGGAGACGGCTTTACCGGCAGGTCGAGATCACCAGGGCGAGGTGACCCGGTCAGGGCAGCAGCACAAGGCCCGTGACAACGAGCACAGCCCCGGCCAGTTTCTTTGCCGTCAAGCTCTCGCCCAGAATGAGTGTACCGAGAAAACCAGCGAAAAGCGGGTATGTCGCGGATATTGCCGTCGCCTTTGCGGTCCCGATGAACTCCATCGAGTAGAAGAAGAGGAGCCCACCCAAACCGATTCCCCAGGCGCCAGAGACGAACGAAATGTAACGGACGTTCCTGGACAGCCCAATTCTCCTCAACCTCCCCATCCTGCCGTTTGTCAGCATGATCATGAGAAGCAATATGACTATGATTATTCCCCGGGATGACGTGGAAACGAAGAGCCCCTCGCTTATCAGCACCGCCCTGATGGCCACAAGTGATATCGCCCACATAAACGCTGCGGCCAGACCGAAGAGAGAACTCGACATCGAGGAGGCCTTGCCCTCCTCCGGAGGGGACCTGAAGGTAAGCACCATGATCCCACCAACGATGAGGAAAATGCCCATGGTCTGGGGCGCCGTGACGCCCTCGCCCAGAAACAGGTATGCTATTCCGGTCACGAAGAGGGGGTATACGGATGACAGCGGGGTTGCTATCCATATGCCGATCGTTTCGACGCAGCGAAAGTAGAGGATGTCGCCCAAGAACAGAAGTACCCCTGAGAGGGCAATAAGGGCCAGGTCGGGTGAACCCAGGCCACCGAAGGGCACCGACCCGAATGCGAGTGCCACCCCCACCAGAAAGATTGAGGCGGATATCGACCTGATGAAGGTCAGCTCCAGAGGGGAGAGCTCTCTGAGGGCGACTCTGTACATCAATGTCCCGGTTCCCCATATGACCGCGGAAACCAGGGCCAATGCCTCACCAGCTCCCGCCATTATCCATGCTCCATTTCGCGGGGCGGGTAAGGAGGCCCCAAGATAAAACTTTCCAGAGTCCAGTCGGCTACCAGTTCAGTCGGCTACCAGTAAGAACCGGACTACATTTCCGATTTTCTGGTAAAAGTCACCCAGTAGACTGCGATGACGCCTATGGCGGCGAATAAAAGTATGAGCACCGTCCTGGTGGTGCGCCAGGTTTCCGCCTTCCTGTTCAGGTCCTTTCCTCCCTGAATTGCGGCTTCTCTCTCCTGATCCTCCTCCTCGAAGTACTGCCTGGCCCCCTCCATGGATTCCTCGAACTTATTCTCGCTTTCCCATACCCATGCCAGGGAGTTCGTAAACAGTTGGATGAAGATCTCATCGCTGGTGAAACGCCCGTGATAGCTTGGGCTCCTCTCGAAATCCTCCCCCGCGAAGCAGGCGAAGGTCAGAGATACCCCAACGTTCTCGTACTTGAATATCGTTGGGGCACCTGTATTCGCCTCCCTGTAAAGGACCTTGTAACTGCCCTCCTCCGGGTACTGGGGAAGGTACTTGTTTGCAGACCCGTTGAAGCTCAGGATGACCTTGTGGCCAGATATGTTGAAGTCCCCGATTCCGTCACTGATCGCATCTTCCTCCTCCTTGAGGTGCGTCACCATGAACCTCCTGTTCGGAGCGTCGTAAAAACCGGAAACGTAGGAATTCCCAAAGGCCGGGAAGACCTTGGCGGAGGCGTTGAGGGTTGCCACCCTGTGGGAGCTGAAGCCAAGGCCGACTAGCCCGCCACCCTGGTTGAAGAACCACTCGAGAGTGGGGCCAATCCCTAGGTCCAGGGTTTTTGAAAGGGTTACTATGACCATCTTGACGTTGGGGAAGTACATCTTGACCCTCAATACCTCCGCTGACTCCACGACCTGGACCTCGGCATCAAACCTGCCGTCCTCCTCCACCAGCTGGGCCAGTCTCTGGCCATACTCCGGGGTCTCGGGTGAAAATATCAGGATCAGTGGCATAGTTTCCCCCTGGCAAAGACAGGGGAAAGCCACGAGGAAGAACGCACATGAGATCAACAGGAAGGATAAGGATTTTTGCATTCCAGAGTATTTCGTGTTGATATCTGAAAAGTATTTCCCGGTCCCCTATTACCAGGGGGGAGGGACATTTTTGAGCCATGATGGACATACTCTCAGAGATGGGTGCCAGAAATGGATAGCAGGTTCCTCGGCACGCTAGTAATGATCGGAATAATTACCACGGCAATCGGCCTCGTGATTTTCAGCAGGTCCGATGCATCTTCATACACAATTGTCTCGTACGATTTTCCAAAGGACGCCGTCGGGAGGGGGAAATTCTCCACCAGCAAGGAAATAAACCACATAACTCTCAGCATGGTGCTGGACCGGGATGCCAAGAGGGTTACCATATCGCTCCAAAACCTGAAGGAGGCCGATAGCAGGCTATACCCGATAACCAACGACGATCTCGCTGGGGACACACTAGTTGAGAAGGCGACCGGAACCGGGATAATTCCCAACATGCTGAACATGACGGACTTTCCCATCGACCATGACTGGGGTCCGCAGGAGATAGAGGTTGAATCAGGGAACACTACATACGACCTTGTCCTCTTCGACTTCTCCAATATCACCATGTGGGCCACGGATCCTGAGACCAGGACCCCTGTCATACATGGTGTCATGTTCGAAGCAAACGGGAACCTGTCAGGTTACTACCAGGGTGGCCCTGGATACCTGGGCTGGGGGAGTGCCCTCAGGAGCATAACGATTCGCAGGAATTCCAACGAGACGAAGTATTCTCTTGAGACCAAGGGTGGTCAGCCGGAGGGAACCCTGCCCATGATGGATGCACCCCGACTCGGAGTGGTAAGGGAATACGACCTTGAAAAGGACGACATCATAAGCTTGGACCTTGCCCTCGATCAGTCCAAGCTTCCCCAGATGAAATACATCCTTGTCTTCAGGATAGATATCGATGGCAGCAACAGGGAGGCATACATCACCCCTATAGTTCACAAATACGAGTGACGTGGGCTGCCGATAACAGTTCACCCCCTCATATGTATAAATTCAGGCCTGGCCAGCTGCATTTCCCTTGGCTCCAGTCCCCTGCATATGGCCTCCAGGTCGTTAACGGCTATTCGCCCGATACGATGAAAAGCTTCATCTATCGCCCCCGCGCGGTGGGATGAAAGTATGACCTCACCTGCTCCGCGGATCGGGTGATCAACCGGCAGGGGCTCCTCCGGGAAGACGTCCACGCCGAGCCTGAATCTGCCCTCCAGGACCATCTCCGTTAAAGCCTCGAAATCAACGAGGTGTGATCTGCTCATCAGGAGCAGCACCGAATCTTTCGATATCCTGCCAAGCATTCCTCGGTCCAGGAGGGCCCGATTTTCTGCCGTCGGGACTGCAAGGACGAATATTAAACGCGAACGGCTCAGAAGCGTCTCCAGGTCCACCGGGGTCACCCCCTGTCCCTCCAGATAGGAGTCTGTCATCCACGGGTCGTAGACCATCAGTTGGCACCCGAAGGGCTCAAGGAGCTTCCTCAGGGACATGGCCAGGCCTCCAAATCCAATGAACCCAACGGGCTTCCCGTAAAGCGTGAAGGTATTCCCAGTTAGCGTGTGGCTCCAGTTTTCCCGGCCCATCCGAAAGTCCTCGTGGTTCCAGACCAGACGCCGGGAGGCGGATATGGCCAACCCCAGGGCCATCTCCGCCACGGCCGGGCCGAATGCGGGAGCACAGCTGAGTACCTTGATCTTACTTGAAAAACAGTGCTCGTAATTCAGAACCTCCGGCGATGGAAAGCTCCCGCTAACCTCCAGTACTGCCCCTAACACTGGAAATCGGGTTACGTCGCCGTACCTCCAGCCACCGGAAACGACTGCGATGACCTCATCACGGCAGGAATCCAACTCCCCCTGCGGCATCGGTTCATTTCTACCCCAGACTACGTCCGCGAACGATTTCAGCCTTGCCAGATCCCCGGGTGTGAATATCTGTTCAAGCCGCCTCCCGTGGGGATCCAGAATCACCTTGCCCTCCATTGAAACACATTGGGGGGCTGAAATTTAATTATATCGGGAGGCAAAATCTCAACCGACTATCCTGACCATTACGGATTCGTTCTCACCCGCCCTGCCAACGACGTCAAGCCTGAAGTTAATTGGTTCCGGGGGTAATATGGTCCTGTTTACGGTTACCACCACGATGTCCTTCTCCGACCCGACCGCCCCATCATCCGGAAATATGCTGATCCACCCCACGGCCGGACCTTGTACCTCCCACCTGATGACGCCGCTCCCGTTATTGGTGATTATCATCTCCAACTCGGTTTCTTCGCCGCCGAAATCGAGGACCTTCGGTTCCACGATCAGCTCGTGTTTTATCGTGAAGATCTGGTAAACCACCAGGGATGCCAGGACTATCCAGAATGCGTACCAGACCGCCCACTTCCTTTGCGGGACTTTGAGCCCGTACTTCCTGATCAGGAGCGGGAGGAGCATTGGTATGAGCAGGGTGGCCAGCAGGGCCAGAAGCTTTTCATTCACGAAACCCGTTTTTTTCGCGCCAATATAAATGAAGCTTGGGCCTGCTCAAACTCCCTCGATGAGGCCGATTGCCCTCTCCAGTGCATCCCCGGCACTGCCGGAATCCCCCGCACCCCTGCCGATTTTCACCGAGCCCCCTCCTCCACCACCAAGGGTGGATGCTATCTCCTTTGCCATCCGACCTGCGTGTAATCCTCTTGCTTCAGCGCCCTTGCCCAGGATGACAAATACATGGGTCCGTTTGTCCTCCTCGCCAAGGATTACGATTACTCGATTATCCCCAACCATCATCTGTCCGATGTTGGCGATGACGTCGGGACCCACGTTATTCACGGACTCGGCCACGACCTCAAGGTCCCTTACTCTCTTCACCCTTGACTCCAGATCCTTGGCTATTATCCGCGATAGCCTGGCCTCCAGTCCCTCTATCTTCTTTCCCCTTTCCTTCCACTCCGAAAAGAAGCGTTCAACGGTCTTCGGAAGCTTGTCCTCCTCCACGCGCAGTGCCGCCGAGGCCCTTGAGAGAATCTCCCTCTTTTCCCTCAGCTTCTCAAGGGCAGCCCTCCCGGCCACGAACTCTATCCTGTTTACACCGTCCTGGATTCTCTCTGACCGTAGTATTGCCAGAAGGCCGATCTCCCTGGTGTTATCCAGGTGGGTACCTCCGCAGGCCTCAACGTCAACGCCCTCGACCTCCACTATCCTGATCTCGTCACCCGGCGGTGCCCCGCCCTGGTAAAGCCGGAAACCGTATTTCGCCTCGGCTGCCTTCCGGGACATGAAGAGCTTGTGTACCGGTACCTCCCTCTGGATGATGTCATTGGCTATCACTTCCATTTTCCCCAGGTCATCAGGGTCGATGCTCTCGTAGTGGGTGACGTCAAGCCTCGCCAGATCTACGTCCTTGTGCGCCCCGGCCTGCCATATGTGCTCACCCAGGACCTCCCTGGCCGCAGCGTTGACGAGATGGGTTGCGGTGTGGTGAATGGTTAGCTGTCGCCTACGGTCCCCGTCCACGATGCAATCCACCAGTTCCCCCTCTTTGAACCCGGGTTCCTCGACCCTGTGGAGAACCAGGTTGCTTACCTTGTCCACGTCAACGACCCTCGAGCCGCCGATATACCCGTGGTCGGGTTCCTCTCCTCCGGACCTGGGATAGAAGAATGTCCTGTCCAGTACCACCAGGCCTCCCCCCAGTACCCTGAGGACCTTTGCCTGGAACTCCAGCTTCTTGTCATCCTCGTAGAATCCCAGGCGGGTTTCCCCAAGACCCTGGAGGCCTTTGATTGGTTTCTCCTCCTCTTCTCCCTCGGCAGTCAGGTGCTCCTCCGTTTCCCTCGAGTAGAAATCTCCCGGCAGGTTAACTTCCCTGCCATCCCTCCTTGCGGCCTCCTCGATTAGCTCAGGCGTGATTCCCTCGGACTCGTAGAGCTGCGATAGCTCATCCATGCCGAAGTTCGATTTCTTCCCCAGAAGGGTTTTCACCCTTGTCTTCGCCCGATCCAGGGCGACCCTGTACCTCTCCTCCTCGACCTCGAGTATTTTCAGAATTCCTGGCAGGTGCTCGGGGAGCTCGGGGCTCATTTCCCGCATCTCCTCGACGTAGAGCTCCGCGATATCGCTTAGGTTAAATGGGAATTCAAACTCATCGATGAAGGATAGCGCCCTCCTCAGGATGACCCTCAGGTTGTATCCACCGCCAACATTGCTCGGGAGGCCCCCGTCCGATATGGCGTAGACCAGGGAACCGACGTGATCTGCAATCGCATACAGGGCCTCAAAGGGCCTCACCATCCTCCCCATCTCGTCCGGCGTAATTCCCAGTTTTTCCGCGATTTCGGACCTCGCCCGTGAAACATCAGGAACCTCATCGAAGTTCAGGTTACCTGCAAGAACTGAGTATGAGGCGAAGAGATCCTCGTCCAGGTCCAGATCAGACCTCCTCTTCATCTCGGCCACAGTGTTCCCGAAAATTGGCTCATAACCGGAGGGAGTTCCCTGGGATATCCAGGCGAATCGCTCCAGGCCCGCGCCCATATCGATGACAGGGTTCTTCATCCGCGTGAAATCATCGGGCGTTCCGATGAACTCGGTGAACACCGCGTTGCCCACCTCCAGGCCATCCACGTAGTATTCCAGTGAGGGACCGAATGCGCTTGGACCAACCCAAACGTCCTCCATCCAGACTACCTTCTCCTCTGGTATCCCGAAGGCCTCTGTCAGTAGCCTCTGGTCGTATGAGACGCACTCGTCCTTCCAGTAACCCTCCTTCCCGGTGAAGATGGAGTGCTGGCCAACCATGACGAAGTTCGTCGAGTGCCTTCCCGTGATGCCAACGTTCGGGATGTCGACGAATCTCAGGCAGCGCTGTGGAATGATCAGGGGGTTCGCCGGCATCTCGAAGGAGACGTGGCCGAATTCCTCCCTGTAGAAGGCTACTATGCTGGCCGCGGTGAAATAGAGCGAGGGAAACCACCTGCAGATCACGGGGTAGCTCCTCACGCTCTCATGGCCTTCCCTGCTGAAGAACCTCTCAATCGTCCTCCATGACTCCACGTATGTAAGACGTTTCTTCGTTGGCGGGTTCCCGATGAACTCGTAGTTCTGGCATGGGGGGTCCGGGCACGTCGTCCTCTCGGGATCCAGGGTCCAGAACCAGCGCCCGCAGCTGCACTGCTTCCTCCGGTACCCGCTCTCCCTGAAGAGATCTACCATGTAGTGTTTTTCTGGATCTGCAGAGAACCTGGCCCGCAGGACATCCTTGGTCTTCATTTTCCCTGCACCGCGGTAGCTACCTCTGCAGGGGGATGTCATTAATCTTTCCGGCTATGTTCCAGAAAGCGAGTTCGACCGCGATCAGCCAAAGAGAGCTCCGAGTCCTGCAAGGCTCTCCTCTTCCTTGTCCTCCTCCTCTTCCTCGGCGGCTGCCTCCTCCTCGGCGGCCTCGGCTGGCGCCTCGGCCTGCTCGGGAGCTGTTGATGCCGCGGGGGCCATGGCCACAGACTTCGATATTGCCTCCTCGATGTCCACGCCCTCCAGGGTAGCTACTAGAGCCTTGACTCTTGCCTCTTCGGCCTCCACTCCGGCCGATTTCAGGACGGCCATTACTCCTTCCTCGGTAATATCCTTACCAGCCGAGTTTAACAGCAACGCCGCATAGATGTATTGCACTAATTCACACCTCCGCTTAACTAACCGAAGAGAGCACCTAATCCCACGCTCTCCTCCTCCTCTTCACCTTCCTCAACTTCTTCATCGGGTTTATCCTCAGCCTCTTTTACCTCGGGTACCGGCTTTTCCTCTTCCGCCGCCGATACCAGCTTCCCGGCCAGCTCATCGCCTACGGCCTTTGGGTCCTTCCTGGCGAGGGCTGCTGCGAGAGATATCATGCTCCCGTTTGCGATGGAAATCAGGTCCGAGATGGTATCAGCCGTCGGGTACCCTGTTTCCAGTGAGAGTGACCTCGCACCCCAGTATGCCTTTTGTATAAGTGGCTCGATCGTCATCCCTGTTATGTAGCTCGAGTTCACAGCGAGATTGAAGGCCTGCATGGCGGCCTCTGAAAGCTGGCCCATCATTTCTTCTGAATCAACATCCAGCACAGATCTCTCGAAAATCGAGCCGTTCTCGTATATCGCCTCGATATCTAGGCCAATGCGCATAGGCTCGATTCCCATGTCGGAGAGGATATCCGACCTTGCCCTGTCGATCTGCTCTCCCGCCTCGACGAAAAGGGTGTCCTTTAGAATGACCACCTTTCCCCTCTCTATTCTCGCGGGGATGCCGACCTTCTGGAGCTGGCTGACTATCGGACCGGGTGGAAAGGAGGTAGCCCCCTTCGGCACCCAGACGTCCTCCGGGGGTCTGTGCCCGGGCTTGGCCGGTGACTGTACCTTGCTCTCCTCAAGATGCCGGAACAGCTTGAATGGATTCATCTGGGTGAATAGCAGGGCAACCTCGCCGTCTAGCTTCTCCTCGAGGTCCTTTATCTTCTCCTTGTCCGCCTCCTCGAATGCCCTGCTTATCAGAGTCTTCTTGGAAACCCTGATGCTGACCGTGTCCCTCAGATCCCGCCTGATTGTCTGGAACTGCTTTGCGGGGATCTCGTGGATTGAAGCCACCCCTATCACCGGGTGGGATTTAGTCAGATTCGATACCAGCTCTACCTCTGATCTCTTCCAGTCTATTCCCCTCATCCAAACACCTACGGGGCCTCCACCGGGGATCCCATTGTCGTCTTCACAATGATCGAGCCGATGTTCTGGTCGGCCCTGGGCAGAGTCCTCTCCACTGCCTCGACCAGCGATCTGAGGTTCTCGGCCAGTTCGTGATCATCCATCGCTTCGGTGCCCACGGAGGAATTGATTATCGGCTGGTCCCTCTGGTTCCTGATGGTAACCGTCTTCGACAGCCTCTCTATCAGGCCATCGATATTGGCGTTAGGGGGAACTGGCTTCGGCATCTTACCCCTGGGACCCAGGACGCTTCCCAGAGACCTTCCGACGAGGGGCATCATGTCTGCCTGGGCGATGAAGTAGTCATACTCCGCCGATATGGCCTTGACCTTCTTCTTGTCCTTGGATATAGAGTCCAGGTCCTCCCTCATAAGAACCCCAGCACCCAGATCCTTTGCCCTCAGGGCCATGTCACCACCGGCGATTACGCAGATCTTTATGTCCTTTCCCCGGCCGTTGGGCAGCAGTACGTCCTCGTTAATCCGATTCTTCTGGTCCTTTATGTCGAACTCCTTCAGGTTAAAGGTAACATCTACGGTCTGGCGGAAATTCCTGCCCTTTCCCCTTTCCTTTGCCTCCTTTATCAGGTTCTGGGCAACTTCAATCTCAATAGGCACGATAATCACTCCTTGGACAGTACCTCGCTGTGCATTCCCTGGTCGATTTCCATCTGGACCTTTCTTGGATCCTTTCCCTCGACCTTGACTCCCATGCTGACGCAGGTTCCCAGAACCTCCTTGACCCGGCCGGCCTGGTCGTAGGAAAGCATAGAATCTCCCTTTGACTCGATGATCTTAAGCACCTCGTCCAGGGAGATATCGCCGGCGGATTCCGTCCCGGGGTTCCCGGAGCCCTTCCTGATGGACAGGCTCTTCTTCACCAGGGCCGAGACGGGTGGAGTTCCAACCTCTATCCTGAATTCCTTTGTCTCGGGATCGGCAATGACCTTTACGGGCACGTCCATGCCCGAGAAGCTGGCCGTTTCCTTGTTTATCTCCCCGACGACCTGCATCAGGTTTAGACCCAGGGGGCCTAGGGCGGGACCGAGTGGGGGACCTGGTGTGGCTTTACCCCCTTGAACCAAAACTTCAACTGTCTGCTCTGGCATATGTGATCAACCAGCCTAGGATTCCTCCTCTTTTTCCTCCTTCTCAATTATTCTCAGGGAACTGCTCGGGACAGTTACTGGAATTGGCACGGAGGCCTCAAGCAACTCGAGGGTCGCCTCCTCCTTGTGCTCGTCCACCCTCACCACCTTTGCCTTCTCGCCCTTGAAGGGACCCGATATCAGCTCGACGATGTCGCCTACGTTCAGGTCCATCGTGGCGGCCCTCGGTACAAGGAGGTGCTCGATCTCGCTGAGGTCCACGACACCGTCCAGGACACCCCTCACGTGAGGTACGCCCCTGCAGATCTTCTCGACGTTCTCGATGCTCGGGCTCTCGGCCAGGATGTATCCCTTGAGAGCATCCGAGACCATTATGGAATAGACCTCGCTCTCGTCAACGGAGGCCTTGGTCTCCAGTATTCTAAGGGAGGTCTTTTCTTGACCAACAGTCGTTCTTATTGCGAAGAGTTTCATCTCCTCGGCGGACAAGGTATTACCAACCAGAGGTCCTTAGATAGTTTGTCGCCAGGATGACAGGGCAAGCCATATCAGGAAGCCGACAAGGCCGATCAGCACGATCCCGAGTCCGGTGATCTTTGCCGTCTGCCTGAATTCCTGAGAGGTGGGTTTCGTCGCTACAACGAAGACACGTTTACACTGCGTCAGGAACTTCTTTATATCCATGAATAGGACCTGTTAAACCGGGCTGGGAAACGCTCATAATAAATATTTTCGTTTATGCCCGGAACGGGTTCCCTCTGGTGAAATGGTACCTAGAGAGACGATATTCCCAGGTCCTCTAACCTGAGCTTTCCAATTTCCTTCCCTTCCTCCTCCTCGGGAAGTTCGAGCTCGGTTTTCTCTTCCTTGGCCCTGCCGACGATATACGGGGAGCTGACCCCTGATATGATTACCAGGACCCTCATCGTGCTCTTCAGCTCCTCATCTATCTGGGCCCCCCATATTATCTGGGCATCGGAGCTCAGCTTTGCGGAGACCATCTCGACGACCTTCTCCACTTCCTGAAGCTCAACGTCGGGACCGGCCACTATGTTAATCAGTGCCCCCGTCGCGCCCCCGATGTCCACGTCCAGCAGCGGGCTGTTAAGGGCATCCTCGGCGGCCTCAACGGCACGGTTGTCCGTATCGCTCTCGCCCAGCCCTATCATGGCCACGCCTCCGTTTCTCATAACGGTTCGGACGTCAGCGAAGTCAAGGTTCACAAGCCCTGGCTTGTTGATCAGCTCGGTGATTCCCATGACTGCACCCATCAGGGTCTCATCGGAGACCTTGAAGGCTGCGTTGATTGGAAGGCCGGGAGCTAGCTCCAGGAGCTTGTCGTTGGGAATGACGATAACGGTGTCGGATGCCTCCTTCAGCTTCTCGAGGCCCAGCCTTGCATTCTGCATCCTCACCTGCCCCTCAACAGTGAAGGGAAGGGTTACAACGGAGATTGTGAGGGCACCTGCCTTCTTGCCCAGATCGGCGCAGACTGGCGCCCCTCCGGTTCCGGTTCCGCCACCGAGCCCGCAGGTGACGAAGGTGAGATCGACGTCAGTTACGATGTCCTTTATCTCAACCTCGCTCTCCCTGCCGGCTTCCTCGCCGACGGTTGGGTCGTTACCAGCCCCGAGGCCACCAGTTACTCCACGTCCCAGGAGCACCTTCTTATGCGCCTGGCTGTATAACAGGTCCTGAGCATCAGTATTAAGGGCGGCGATCGTGCATCCAGTGACTCCAACTTCCATTAGTCGTTGAACTGTATTGCAGCCGGCTCCACCTACGCCAAGAACCACTATCTTGGCTCTGGCTTCCCTGAGAATCTCCTCGAGTTCCTCATCGATGATCTTCTCAACGCTACTCTGCTCGGCCGAACTTTCATCCTTTTTTATTTTGTCTAAAACGTCCTCGACGGTGCTCAAAGGTATGACCTCCGAGAAATGAGACCAACAGCGGTCGACTTTAGGTCTATCGCCATCTCTAACGTTTTCATTAATATATGTGACGCCAATGGACACGCGAATTTCGCTGAAAAATTCCAAGATTTTACCATCAAATGAACCAATAATAGGTTCTTAATGTAAAATCCTGACTCTGGTTGGCATTTAGTCACCCGTTTGCCCCAAGTGGCTTGAATTATCCCCTCGAATCCGCTAGTATCCGCCTCAATCTAAGGACCTCGATGCCCAGTCTTTCCAGGTTCCTGACCAGATACCTCCTGTCCTCCCCCCGTATCCCTTTCCAGTCCAGTATTGCCGGGCCAGCGGCTGGAATGCTTCTCTGAAATAGCCTGGCAAGCAACTCCTCGTCCAACAGGGGGACGTTATACTTCGGGACCACGTGGGAGATGGAGTATCCCGTTGATGTAACCAGGTCCGTGAATCCCCTCGAATAATGCGGTCCACCAAAGCCCACACCCACGGGCCCGGTCGCAGGACTGGATTTAAGCAACCTGTGGATTACCCTCGCGATGGTTTCACCCGCGACAGGGTCTCTCCACTCTGAAGGGCTGCTACCGATCTCTATGAAGAAACAGGGGACATCTGTGAGGGGCCCGTGGTGTGTGGCCTCTACCGTCAACTCGTAACTTTGATCCCGGGAAAATTCCCGGAGATATTTCATCGCGTATTTCAGCGCGAAGGGAGCGGCCATCGAGACCCTTCCTGCTTGCCCGCCGTAGAGGGCCCTGGAGAAATTGCCGGGGAAGTGGGCTGTGAGGCAGGGCCTACCCGACTCGCTGGAGTGCCTTGAGGCAAATATGGCAAGGCCTGGCCTTGGTTCCAGAGCGTCCGGAACTCCCTCAGCATCCACGATGTCCTCATCCAGTTCCAGTATGTCGGCACCGGGCGAGAATTTCCTGAGGTTTGTTATGATGTTAATGCCTGCCTCGTCCTGCCTGGAGGCCAAGATAACGGTCCGCTCCATCTACTCACCCGGGTTCGCTACCACCAGCACCACTCAGGGTGCTCATTTTAATAGGATGCCTTCGGGTTGTTTAATAAACCGTAACCTTTGGAAGGGATCCTCTCTGGCACTTGTTAACGCTGAGCGGCTTAGAAAGCCGGCAATACTGTTGCTCATGGGCTGTCTCGTGGGTTTCCATCCCGTCCTCCGATACGGCCTGCCGCGTAGCTCAGAGACCTGGTCTCACCTCGAAAACCTCGATAGGATGCCCAGCGCCGTCGAGGCAGCAAATATCGGAAAGATGCTGGAACTCTTCCAGAACCGGCAGCACTACACCAAGTACCCCCTTTTCTATGTCGTGTGCAAGGCCCTGACCATAGATTCTCCCCTGGCAGCGGCCGTTTTCTCGGGGGCGATCTTCTCCATCATGCCTCTTCTGGCATACCTCCTCGCGGGTAGATTTATGGAAGAACTGGAGGCATTCGTTGCGGCCATCCTGCTCTGCATCTCCGCTGCCTTCGTTTACACGATGAACTTCTTCTCAGGCGGCGAACCGCTGGCTTTTGCCATCCTCCTGCTGTCCATCTACGTCTACCTCAGATACCGGCCAGCTTATGCCCTTCCCCTGCTCCTTCCGGTTGTCCTCCTGCACCCCTTCACCTCTGTCTTCCTGTGGTCGACCCTGGTACTGATGGGGGTATTCGATAAGCCAGTCAGTCGGATCGAGGCCGCGGCATGCACCGGGGTCTACACGGCAGCTCTGATCGGTTGGCTGGGCTTCCAGGTCTCGGAGGGGCTCCCTCTGGGTAACATGGTCTCTTCCAGCGTGGAGTACACAGTTGTATTCCTCCTCCTTGCAGGATCGACTGCCATAAGTATACTGATATCCCTGGGCAGGGAGAGGATTGGGATGGACGAAAAACTCGCCCATTTAACGGGACTGGTGAGGGAGCTGCTCCCCAGGATAATTCTAGGTCTGGAGATAGTACTGGTTCTCGTCTTTACCACTGCCGGCATTATGGGTACAGAGAAGAGTCTCACCCCCCAGCTCCTTCTCTACTACTCCCCCACCATGGCACTCATTGCGGTTGTTGGACTGAGGAGGGAGAAGGTCGACCCCCTGACGACCTCACTGACAATATCCTTCCTGGTCCTGATGGTTTCCGGACTCTTCGTTTTCCCGGAGGTTCTGCCCACATATCGACTGGCCCCATACGGGGCCCTGTGCCTCGTCCTGCTTGCAGCCCCCGTTATTAGGGATCGTAGAATGCGCATCGCGGTGCCGATTATTGCAATCGGGATCGGGGCAACCGTTTATCCCGGGGCGACCTTTTACTTCGGTTTTGACGAGCAGTACTATCCATCCGAGATGTCTGCACTGGACCGGATTGGGGACCTCATGGAGGGACCGATCTTCACCGATGTCAGGATGGAGGACCTGGTTCGTTACCGGTTCAACACGGAGCTCGTCATCCCCGGGAAACCATCTGCAGAACTTCCCCGGGGGACACTGGCCCTGGTAACCCGTAACATGAGGGAAACGGGTCTCTATCCCCCAGGGGCGGAGTGGTACAGGGCCCCCTTCCACCTTGACCTCGAGCCACTTGAACTCGGATCGGACAGGATATACGAGAACGGGCAGGTTGAGCTTCACAGAGTGGCTAGCGACCGTGTTTACCTCGAGGAGGCACGGGAATGATACAGACCTTCTTCCACCTCCTCAGCGCCGCAATAGTCGTGCTGTACCTGGTAATTTTCATCCTGTCCACCGACGTACGCAAGCGGGAGGAACCATCGGGGGTGGTCCGTGTACTAGTCCCGACCTACAACGAGGCCGATAATATCGGTAGCTGCCTCGAATCCCTTACCTCGATGGAGGGCAAGGGAATCGAACACACCATTCACGTAATCGACGATAACTCGCCAGACGGGACGGCAGACGTTGTGAGGAGTAGCTTCCCGGGGGCAGGCTTGATCCAGCGGGAGAGACGGACTTCAAAGGCGGATGCCCTAAACAGCGCGGTAAAAGACCTCGAGGGCGACACCTTCGCTGTGGTCGACGCGGACTGTGTTGTGTCAGGTGACTGGCTGGGGGGCATCATTGAACCGCTTTCGGAAGATGAGCACGGCGTATCATCAGGCTCAATTCTCGTTCGCAACCGCAGGGAATCGATCTGGGCCAGGGTGCAGAGCTGCGAGCTCGCATTCCTGTGCCACCAGTTGATGAGGCCCGTGGAAAGGGTGGGGATGCTCTACTCGATCAACGGTAATAACTTCGCATTCACCAGGGAATGCTGGGAGAGGGTGGGTGGATTCGATCCCTCGAAACTAACAGAGGATAACGACTTCGCGGTAAAGACCCGCCTGGCCGGTCTGCAGATAGGTTTCGCCAGAGCAAAGGTCTTCACCAGGGTGCCATCGGGACTCGGGGAGCTACTGAGGCAGAGGAGGAGGTGGTACCTCGGCTGGTACCAGAACCTGTCCAGCGCGTCACTCTTTGCAGGGGCGCTTTTCATACTCCTCTTCTTCTACGCATTCGTTTTCTTTGTCGCCGCCTTTTCCATCTACACCGTGGCCATGGCAGCGATTTACTATCTCGAGCTGCTAGTTACCTACAGAAAGGCCTACGGGTCAATCGATCCTCTCAGCCCGCTTCTCTTCATAGTCCTCTCCCCGTTCCTCTCCACCGCCATAATTCTGACCGCCCTCCCCAGCGCCCTCAGGGGAAAAGACCAGCTCGATTTTAAGAAACACTGGTAACACACCCACCCAGGTGCAAAAATGCGGGGTTACATATTTAATCAAATCCACCCAAAAAGAGGGCGAGAGGTCTCATCTCTCGCCTAATTTCCCCTAAGCCCCCGCTAGGTGATGATTTGGAGTACGTCAGAATCCCGCTTGACAGAGTTGGAGTTCTGGTGGGAAAAGAGGGCTCCGTGAAGAAGAACATCGAGGAAACGACGGGCACGGCGATCCAACTCGACAGCCAGTCTGGAGAGGTAAAGATCACCCGGGTCAAGGAAACTGATGACCCCCTCTCTGCCTGGGTTGCCCGGGACGTGATTAAGGCCATAGGTAGGGGGTTTTCACCCGAGAAGGCAACCCGTCTTCTTGACGAGGGTCAGACGCTGAGGGTTACAGACCTTACCGACCAGCTGGGAAAATCTGAAAAGGCCCTCCATAGGCAGAAATCGCGACTTATCGGTAGGGGTGGAAGGACCCGTGAAATCCTCGAGGAGACGACGCGTACATACATCTCGATAAAGGGCAAGACCATCTCGGTGATAGGAGATGACGAGCAGGTGGCTGTGGCCCAGGGAGCCATCGAGATGATAGTGAAGGGTGTGCCCCACAAGGTCGTGTACAAGTTCCTCGAGAAGAAGAGCAGGGAGCTCAGGGACCGGGAGAGGGAGATATGGCGGGAAGCCTAACGGATTGATGATCAATGTCTGCAGCCGAAAGTACAGGAAAGGAAGCCGTTAACGACCGGACCCACGCCGATGAGATTTTCAAGGACTTCAAGTCGCTCAGTCTCTCGGAGTTCTTCCGGAAAAACCCCGCGATGCTCGGGCTCACCGGCAAGTTAAAATCCCTGTCCATGATCGTCCACGAGGGCGTAACCAATTCCCTGGACGCCTCGGAGTCCGCCGGTGTACTCCCCGATATATACGTTTACCTCGACAAGCTGGCCGGGGATTACCACTACAAGCTGACAATCGAGGACAACGGGTCGGGCATCCCGGAGTCCTACATTACTGACGTTTTCGGCAAGATGCTCGCGGGAACCAAGCACAAGTTCGTGCAGAAGAGGGGGCAACAGGGAATAGGGATATCCGGGGCGACGATGTACTCCCAGATGACCAGTGGAAAATCCATCCACATCTACACATCCACCGGAAAGAAGATCATCGGGGCTGACCTAAACATCGACATTAAGCGCAACGAGGGCAGGCTTGTCAGCAAGACCGAGTATCCAACCAACGGTTTCCGTGGAACCAGGATCGAGTTCTTCCTGAAGGGCGTCCTGTACACTAAGGCCAAGCAGAGCCCGCTGGGTTACCTGAAGATGAGCGCCATAGCGAATCCCCATGCCAACATTACCATGATCTCCCCTGACGGAGAGGTCTTCAGGTGGATGCGGAGCAGCAAGAAGCTGCCCAGGAAGGCCAAGGAAATAAAGCCACACCCCTATGGGATTACGGCCGATGACCTCCTAAACCTTGCCAAGTCGTCAGACAACCGGAACATATCCGGCATGCTGACCCAGTCGCTCTGCAGGGTCTCCTCCTCAAAGACCAAGAAGATAAAGCTCGGGATTGCCTTCAGCGGACTACTGGAGCGGTACTCCCAGTACGTCACGGACGAGGTTAAAAACAACCTCGAGGAGGCCAAGAATATAGGGGAGCGTATCAAGTACTTCGGCAAGGTTCTGTCCAGGCACAGGGTCAAGTGGGAGGCCGCCATGAGGTCGGAGGAGAAACAGGCCGAGAAAATTCTCAAGCGCAGGCCCTCATCACTGAAATTCACGGATGCAGAGCTCATAGTCAAGTCATTTAGGCACGTCAAGTTCCTATCTCCCCCGACCTCGGGGCTATCCCCCATCGGCAAGGAAAACGTGATGAAGGGACTGAACGAGATTCTCAGGCCAGAGTTCGTCTATGCCGTGACCAGGAGCCCGACCACCTACAGGGGCGGGATACCATTCATAGTCGAGGTTGGTATTGCCTACGGGGGGTACTGTCCCCAGGGGGTGGACGTGATCCGTTTCGCCAACAGGGCGCCGCTGATGTTCGACTCGGGTGGATGCGTGATAACGGAGGCCACCAAGAGCATCGACTGGAAACGCTATGGAATCCGGGACGTGGATTCTGCCCCGTTAACCATATTCGTGAACATAGTATCGACCTTCGTGCCCTACACCTCGACGGGCAAGCAGGCCATCGCAGACGAGGAGGAGGTCCTGACCGAGATCCGGATGGGTCTCATGGACGTGGCGAGGAACCTGAAGAGACACCTCCACCACAAGAGGAGGATATTCGAGAGGGCATCAAGGAGGACCTCCCTCCTGAAGTACGTTGGCGAGACCGCAGCAGCGATATCAAAGCTCTCGGGCAAGAAGCAGTCCGAGATAAGCGGCAAGCTCGAGCAACTCGTCGACAAGAAGTTCGTCTAGCCCCTGAATACAGGCCTTCTGGACATCTCCCTTGGCAGGCCCAGGGTTCGTCTCGGGTAGCCCTTGGTTCTTTCCAGTATCTCACTCGCCAGGTCTTCGGCGGTCATGTTCCTTATCTCGCGGGGGTTTCTGACCCTGACGGAGAGGCTTCCGCTCTCCCTCTCCTTCTCCCCGAGAACCACAACATAGGGAACCCACTCCCTCTCGGCCTCCCTGACCTTCTTCCCCACCGACTGAGGTCGGTCGTCGATGTCCACCCGAATTTCTCTCGACTCCAGGTCATCAGCCATTTCGTTGGCAAGGTCCAGGAAGTCGTCGCTGACCGTGCACAGCCGGACCTGGACGGGCGATAGCCACAGGGGCAGGGAGGGTGCCTCCCCCCTCTGCTGGTCCAGGTAGGCTGACTCCAGGAGGGCGTAGAGGTTCCTGTCGAGCCCACCGCTGACGCTTGCGTGGAGCATGAGCGGGTACTTCTTCTTGCCGTCATTGTCGGTAAAATTAATGTCGAACCTCTCAGAGTTCTCGACGTCGATCTGGACCGTCGAAAGGGCGGAGGCCTTGTCGAGGGCATCGATGAAGTTGAACTCGAACTTCATCACGAAGTAGAAGCTCCTCTCATCCCACATCTCCACCAGAACGGGTTTTCCGATTCGCTCGACTAGCTTGGTTGCCAGCTCCCTGTTCTCATCGAAGAATGACCTCACGAAGCGGATGCCCACCTCGTAGTCCACCCCCAAGTCCTCCATCCACCTGATGCAGAGCTCGTACTGGGATACGAACTCCTCGATGGCGGCGTCCATGTCATAGACCAGGGTGTGCATATCGGGCATCGTGAATCCCCTAAGTCTCCGCAGGCCAACGACCTCCCCGCTCTGTTCCCTCCTGAAGCTGTAGTGGGTCAGCTCGTACAGCTTGAGCGGGAGGTTCCTGTAGGAAATCAACATGTCATGCTTCATCAGGTACTGGCCAAAGCAGGCCGAGAACCTGAGAAAGAATCGCCGCTGGTCCGACTTAAGCGAGTACTGCCGGGCGGGGAACTTGTCCAGGTACTTGGATAGGCTTGGATGGGCCATGTCGTACATTATCGGCGTCTCGACCTCCATGGCCCCCTCGGACCTCACGATGTTCGTTACGTGCTGCTCCAGCAGCCTCTTGATCAGGGTGCCCTTCGGGTACCACCTCAGGTTGCCGGAGTCGCTTCCCGGCTCGTAGTCGACAAGCTCCAGCCTCTGCATAAGTCCGACGTGGGGGGGAACCTTGTCCACGGCCCTGGCTTTCGTGATCTCGTACTGTGCGAATTTTTTCAGGGTCTTGTGACCGGAGTAATCGAAGTTCTCCTCCTCGACAAGCTGTCCATCCGGGGTGAGTACGTGCCATTTTGACTCTATCTTCTCCTCCTTCTCCAGTGCCTTGGATTCGGCCTGCCCCTCGTCCAGCCTTATGTCCCGGCTGAGCTCCGAAAGTGGGTGTCCCTTGCACCTGATGTCGAAGGCCTTGTAGTAGCCAAAGGGCGACCTCCTGACCTCCATTCTCTCAGATAGACCCTTCTCAATGCCCTCGAGTATCGAGATGGCGGCCTTGGGAGCAGCAAGGTCATGGGATAGGTGGGCATATGGGTATACCAGCACCCTCTCGGCCTTTACCTGGTCGACGACCCCGGATATCTCCTCTATTGCCCTCCTCACAATCTCCTCCGGACGATCCTGGTCCATGGATTCGACCGCTGTGAAAACCACGAGAACCTCCTCCATCTCGTCTCCAGATGCACCCTCGGCCAGGGGCTCCGCTACCTTCGTCTTGCTCTTGATCTCGTAGCTCATCGAGTCGGCGTGGATAAGGAGCATTCTCAAGTCCGGTCCACCGGAGAAAACCTGCCGGTAGGTCTAATAAATGATGCCGGAATCAGATGTAATCGGCCAAGGTCATCTGGGGGGCCTCCCTGGACCTTAAGGAATCGAAGTTGGTCCTTATCATCTCGATCTGCAGGTCGAGGTTACCATTCCTCATCGACTGGGGCGCGGTCTCAACCAGCTCGAGGAGTGGGGCCACCTCGACGTCCACCGACTTGGGCACGATCTGGCCAGAGCAATCACAGGTTCCTGTAAGGGGTATCCTCCTGTACTCCCTGCCGCAGTTCCCGCAGACGAAAGACCTGGTGCCACCCTCGCTGGCCGCCCTCTTTGCCAGCTCGACCACGTCTGATAGGATCCTAATGCAGTTCTCCTGAACCAGCTCCTCGCCGCATTCGGGGCACCTGAACTCCGACAGGTCCATCAATGTGAAGGCCCTGCTACAGTTGGTACAGATTATCTCACCGAACTCCAGGCCCAGGACCGGCGGGCGCCTGATGGGGGAGACCTTGGGCCTCGGTTTCTTCACATTATCGGGACGGTAGGATTCCAGAAGCGTCATCTGCTGGTGGTCTGCAACGAGCTCGTCCACCCCCAGGCCGAGGGCCTCGAATATTCGCCTTACAGGCGGGATTACCTGCCTGTGGATGTAGTACTCGTGGTCGATCCTGAGGTCATGCTCGCTCGTGTAAGCGGGGTCCTCTGCCCTCTCAACAAGAAGGCCCTTTCCCTGTGTTATTACGAAGGGAACCCTGTCGCCTATCTGGGGAGCTCCACCGGGGTCCCGCTCTTTAATCTTGTAGTAGAGCTCGAGATGTGGTTGCCTTCCCTTGTACTCCTCGGGCCTCTTGCTCAGGCTCCTCGTCTGTACTAGCTTTTCGATGGGAATCCTGTTGTTCCTGAGGTTCTTGATAAGCTCCTTGATGTACTCGGATGCCTGCTCGACGTCGCCGTTCTCAAGAAGCAGGGAAAGGACCTTCTTCATCGCCTCAGTTGCCAGGTTACACCACTCCCTCCTGACGGTCTCCAGGCCCTTCACCTTAATCGCGGGGTCCTTGCCCTCGCTGTAGAGGGCGTATCTCTTCTTGGTCACAAACAATGATCTCTTGGCAAATGCCTCGTACTGAAGCTCCATGGGGGGAGGCAGAAGACCCGTCAGGACCTTGGACATCATCTCGCCCAGAGCCTCGGCCTCCCTGTCCCCGATCTCCCCCTTCCCGTTCTCGGGCTCCATCTTCACGAAAACGCTGTCGGTATCGCCGTAGACGACCTTGAGCTTGACAATCGAGGAGTTCGCGGGGGCCGAGTCGATGTCGTCCCCGAGGTAAACGCTGTCCTGGTAAAGGGCCGCCCTGCCGATCTCGTTCTCTATGATCTCCTTGGTCCTGACTATCGTGTCCCGGCCGGTGCTGGTCACCGCGTTGGCTATAATGAGCTCGTACATCCTGGACCTAAGGTACCCGAAGTACCCGTAGAAGCTGTTGAGGAGTATCTTAACCGCCCACTGGGTCATGTCGAGAATACGGAAATCCTCCGGCCTCGTGGCCTCCCTCGCCTTTCTTTTCAGAATTTGCCTCTTTTCCAGGAGTTCCTCGAGTATGCGCGGGACGATTCCCTTGTACTTCTCCCTGTCCACGAACTCCCTGCCCTGCAGCGTCGAGAAGCATATGTTATTGGCAATCATTATCGTGGGATAGAGAGACTTGTAGTCCATGACGACCACGTTCTCCTGGAGCCCCGCCTCGGGGTCCAGAACGTGGCCCCCCTTCAGGCCCTCCCTCTCCCTGACCTCCCTCCTTCTCGCCGTCTCCTGCTCATCGGGCTTGCAGGGCATGACCCTCTCGTAGACCCTGAGCTCCCTAAGGAGGAGGTTATCGATCATTATTGACTGCCCGGCCTCGATCAGGTCCTGGAGGAAGGTCCCGCTGGCCTGGGCCAGGGCCACGTACCTGTCGAGGAGGTTCTTGCTCATCAGGATCTCCAGGGTAAGCTGCGCATCCCTCCTGGAGTACTCGACGAGCTTTTCAAGCCCCTTCCCCTGGCTCTTCCAGAGGGTGGGTATCTCGGTGTGGGCGACGTCAAGCTTGTCCTTGCCCAGTATCTCCTTTGCCACCTGGCCCAGGCCGTAGCGTTTCAGTGGAAAGTCGCGTCTGACCAGGGGAAGGACGTCCACCACGACCCTCCCCGGGATGCTAACCGTCGACCTGTTTCCGATCTTCCTGTAGTATATGTTCTTGTCGGCCCTTCCGATCCTGCCCTTTATCCCCAGCTCCCTCATCCTGTCGATTATGTAGGGAAGGTCGAACTCGTTGCTGTTATAACCGAGAATAACGTCTGGGTCGTACTTTCTGACGATATCCGTGAACCTGCGGAACATCTCCTCCTCGTTTTCCAGTCCGATGGATCCCTCTATTCCCACTGGGCGGCTGACCAGGACCAGATCATCTCTTCCCTCGAATGGCTCGCTGAATGCGAGGCTTATCATTATCACCGGATCGGTCTGTGGCTGGGGCAGGCCCTTGGATGTATCCGCGAGGCACTCTATGTCAAGGCATAGGTGCCGTAGATCGGGGTGATCCCCCTCCTCCTGCCCAGATATGTTACTCGCAAGGGTCTCAATCTTCAGGTCGGTGAACACGGTGTTCGTGTTGGTCGGGCGCCAGTTCTCGACCCTGATCCAGCTGTTGCTGAATATTCCGGTGTCGACCATGAACCTGTTCTTGAAGAGGATGTCAGCCTCGTATACGTAGCCGTAGCTCTTCATGGACTCCCGGAGGTCCCGGACCTGCTTGGGATCCTTGGCCACGATCATTAGCATCTTCTTCTTGCTTTCCTGGTAACCGAATGGCAGTATCCTCTCCACTACCTCGACATCAAGGATCTGGGGAAACCTCTGCTTCAGCTCCTCGATAAGGGCCCCGAGTGACTCAACCGAGTCCATGTCAGGGTTCACGTAGAAATATGGCTTGAAGCCGCGGACGAAGCAGGTGACGGCCTTCCCATCCGGGTTCTTGGTGAAGAGCCTTATCACCGGATCCCCGTTACTCTCGTAGGAATAGTCGGCGCCCACGATATAGAGGGATAGGGGATCTGGCATGGGCTATTCGGCTCAGGCACTTTCTAATAAATCATATCCCGGGGAAATTACTAGGTGTTCTCTTCCTCGCCCGGGGTTTCTTCTTCGGGCTCGGGCGCTTCCCCGCCCCCTTCGAAATCCTCTTCCTCCCATTCCTCTCCGGATTTTCTTCTGCCAACGACGAAGAGTATTCCGGCTGCCGTCAGCAGGACGATACCAACGTAGAGCATGTATCTGAGTATGTAGATGTCGACGTCCTCCGTGGGTTCATCTCCGTACCTGGACAGGTTCTGGTACCACATCTCCACAACCAGGCCGACGAATAGCATTATTGCGCCGAGAATAACAAGAAGCTTCACGAAGGCAAAGGAACCCTCGGTGGCCTCCGTTACTACCTCGATCTTGGGAAGACCCTTGATGGCCAGCTTGACGTGATCCTTTTGGACAGCGCTGGCACCATCGGCCTCCGCGGCCTTCTCGGAATCCTTTCTAATACGCTCGAGGGCGAGGTCGATCTCAGCCGACTTTCCCGGGAGCTTCTCGCGCCTTGACTCGAAAAATTCCTTTGCTTCCTGGCTCCACTCCATGGTAATACCCCTTTGACTAGGAAACCCGCTGAAAGTGGGGGACGCTGCATCCATATAAATCTGTTACGCGGAAAAACCAGAGCCGTAAAACGGCTATCTGCACCCTTCGATCCGTTCAGTGTTGCTGTAGACGTTCATCCTGCTCCCCCTCACGAAGCCCACCAGGGTTATCCCGGCCACCTTCGAAATCTCCACCGCGAGGGTAGTGGTGGCGCCCCTGGAGCAGATAACCGGCAGACGTGCTCCGTAGCACTTTGCTACCATCTCGGAGCTTGCCCTTCCCGTGGTTACCAGGAAGCACGACGGTAGTTTCACCTCGCTCCTGAGGGCAGCGCCCACGGCCTTGTCCAGGGCGGTGTGCCTTCCGATATCCTCCCGCAGGCTTACGACCTCCACGTCCCCTGCCGCTCCCGGTCTGAGGATGGCACAGGTATGGACGCCGCCGGTCTCCCTGTGCACCTCCGAATCCATGGCGATCTTTATTCCACCCTTGATCTGCTCCGGTGACATGCGGATCCCGGATTTTACCCTTTCCAGTGCTCCGGTACTGTGACCCGTGGACCCGAAGCAGGCACTGAAGATGATCTCCCTGGGGCGCAAAATCCCGGTCCTATCATTGAGCTTGACCTCAACCCAGCCATTCCCCGCCTCCAGATAGGATATCTCTCGGGGGCTGGATATCGTGCCCTCGCAAACGAGGTGCCCCACTATGAAGTCCTCGATATCGCAGGGGCTCATCGCCACGTCCATGGAATGCTCCCCGTTAATCATGACCGCGATCGGCTCCTCCACCGGAACGGCATCGGTGAGAGGTGCGTACTCGGCGCCAGCGATCCTGCAGCAGTCGACCTCGGCAACCTTCTTCCTTGACCGTTCTTCGGTTTTCTGGTCCATGCCCTCACCCACCATTTAAAGGGAAAAAGTGTATCGCTTTCAATCGATCGTCTGCAATGGCGACTGCAGAGCCGATGCCCTGATCATGAGCTTATCGATCTCGGAAACGAAGACTGAGGACAGGTCCCTCATATCCTTCACGAAAAACAGGCTCCCATCCCCGATTTCCGCTATCTGGGCAGCCAGGTCCGGGTTATACGATCTACCCCCGTCCGATGATTCGTCATCGTCGCCGATGCAGACCACGGAAATCATTATCCCGTACCTGTTCGCCAGCCTTGCGCACCTCCTGGCGTACTCGGCTGCGAACTGCTTCGGCTTGGGGTGTGTGGCATCTCCGTCCGTCAGGAGGATGATCTGCTTTCTGCGGCCAAGCTTAATGCTGAGGTCCTCCCTCTTCCCCTTCCTAACCTCAACGTCCCCGACGAGAAGGTCAATGGACCTCCTGATACCCGCGGCGATATTTGTGCCGCCCCTGGGCAGCAGGTTTGCCACCTTGGTTATGGTGTTGTTCCTCTCGGCACCGAGCTCAGCCACCTCCGTGGAGAGGTCCCGGAAGCCAACCACCCCGACCCTGTTCCCGTACCTCTCGGCTATTATCGTCATCACTACGATTGCCTGTTTTGCGTACCAGAGCTTGTCCCCGTAGGCCATGCTGCCTGAGAGGTCAAGGACGACTATGACGTCGGCGTCTCCCCTCAGAACCATCTCCCTACGCTCGGGCTCCCGCTCGTACACGAATATGCTATCACCGTCAACGGAGGACCTGCCCCTCTTGATAGAGTCGCGGATGGTCTCCCTTATCGCTATATCCTTGTAGGAATCCCCCCGGTGGTACTTCCTCACGTCCACGATGTCCGAACTGGGCAGGGGGGGCAGCTCCTCGTAGCTCACGCCCCTCAGGGCATCATACACCCTCTTCAGTATCCTCTCGTCCACGTCTGAGACGAGGAACTTGGACACCCTGTGAGTAAAGGTCAGGTCCTTCGTTTTTCCGATCAGACCCTCCCGGAGAAGGTGCTTCTCGAGCTCCTTGATGAGCTGTTTCTCGGGTGGAAGGGTGGATTCAGGGCCCTCGGCCTCGCCCAGTAGCTGGGAAAGGGATGGGTACTGCTCGGGCTTGTTCTTTACGAGTTCCGCTATGTCTGAGAGCGTAGCCCTGTCCTTGGCCCTCTCGGCGTAGAGCTCGTCACGGGCGGTGGAGATCTCCTTGACGGTGTTGCCCAGGGAATCTCCCTCAAGCCGCCTGGTAAGCGGCGTGACCTCCTCGGAGATATTCCGGTAGAGCCTGGTCAGTGGATCCCAGCTGATCCCAACGCGCTTCCTGATGGACTCCATGACCTTGGAATCCCTTATCCTCCGGCCGATATTCAGGCGGTCGAATATAAAGGTGGACAGAATCGCGATTGCGATGAAGGAGAAGATCAATAGCACCGGGTGAATGTCGTCGAAGATCGAGGGCGGCCCCGGTTCAGAGGGAAGGGGGGTGTCCCCGGGTTCCTCGGTCCACAGTTTCGAGGCATTTTCAAGCGTGAAATTCCCATCGGGATTTGTCACAATTATGATGTTCTGATCTTGATCATAGTTGACCTCGGTTTCCTCAGTTATTATTACTCCGGTTTCATCCTGAATGGCATCAAGAAGGTCCTGGTTGTAAACGGGAATGAGGGAATCGTTTTGCCCGGAGGAACCATTGGACTGCGTTCCCTGTTCTCCACCCGATTGATTCTCCGTAGGTGGGGTCAGCTTGTTGGAATCGATGTGGGAGGTATTGCCTTGCATGGAGTCCTGCCAATTACCTGTCCCATTTGGGGGTGATATCCCGGGATTTCTCATCACGTAGAATGACCCGACTGCAAAGAGGGCAATGCATACGACTGCGATGATGGGAATCCCGTATCTGGAAAAGCCCTGGCCAATTTTATGCCCAGGACTAGGGTGTTGACTCGATTCCCCCCTGTTTTCCAGAACAGCCTCCTGGAAGATGTTCCGGGTCAGCTCCCTGTTACTCTTCCAGGAAAAGGGGTTGAGCTTGATGGAGTGGGTGAAGGCGGAGTAGGCAGAGTTGTACAGGTCATCCTCGTCCGGTTCATCACTGGATAGCTCCTTGCATGCGCATACATTCTCCACGAACCTGATTCCAGACCTGGTGCTAGCGCCGGATTCCAGGTCCGGGTGCTCGCGGCTCCTCCTCAGGAAGTTGGATGCGATACCGGTCAGGTAGGGGGGTGGCTCAACCCTGCAGCTCGAGCGCTCCGAGATGAATCTCTCCTCTTCCTCCTTGTTCTCCGGGTAGGATATTTTGACGACCTGAAACCGGTCCAGTAGCTTGTCGTTGATATCGCTGATCTGGGCCAGTGCCAGCACTCGCATCTCGACCCTGACATCACGCCGTCTCATGTGTATGGTGAAGTCCTCGAGGTAGTTTGCCAGGGACTCGGATATCTTGCCGGGGAGCCTGTCCAGGTCCTTCAGCAGCAGGGTCCCGCCTCTTCCCTTCTGGATAATGCCGGGGACGTATGACCTCTCGTCGGCGTATCCGAACTCCCTCAGGGCAAGGGGGTCAACGTCACCGAAGAGGTCCTCGTGACGGAGGTTTGTGGAGCAGTTGATCTTGGTGGCATGGTTGCCCAGGGCATCCAGCACCCTCCCAGCAATCTCCTCCTTTGCGGTACCCTTCGGACCAACTATAAGAACCGGCCTTTCCGTCAGCAGGGCGCTGATCAGGTCATCCTTCTCGTGTTCCGATAGCAGCGTGTCTGCTAGGGCATCTCTGAGCCTCTTGACCAGCTCCTTTCCCCTCATCTTAGGTACCAGCCAAATTCGTGGAGGACCTCGAGTGCTGACTTCCGGGCATCAGCGTATGAGCTACCAGTAGCTGCCGGCATCACAGAGCACATAGCCTCGTAGAGGTCCCGTACCCCCGCGGTCCTGGAGCCGCGCATCAGCGAGTAGGCCTGGGCCTTCTCGTGGATCTTTATGCTCGCCCTGACGCTCGCAGATTTGGTTGAGGAATCCTGGCTCCTGGTTCCCTGAACAGCCCTCGCGATGGCCTCGACCATCTTCTCCTCGAGCGTCACCCCCAGGTCCTTTGCCTCGTTCCGGATTATCTTCACCTCGTCCTGCAGGCTCGTTGGGTAGTCCATCTCTATCACGTCGACCCTGTCAAGCAGCACGTCGATTAGTGGCACATCCCCTGACTCGACCGACAGGTTGGAGGTCGCTATCATCAGGAACTCCGCAGGGTAGTCCAGGTCGTAGCCGGAGATAGTCGCCTTGCCCTCGTCGAGCACCTGGAGGAAGGCACCCTGGAGCCGCTGGGGCATCTTGGCAATCTCGTCGCAGAAAACGATACCGTTGTTCCCCTTCAATAGCTTGCCAGGTGTGAAGGCCCTGTAATCCGTCGGAGAGTACTTGAAGGCCGCCACCGGGTCGATGTCCCCGAGGAGGTCCTGGGCCGTAAGATCGGGACTGCCCTGTATCCGTACGAACCTCTCCAGACCCGATACCGTTTTGGTCGGCACCGACTCCAAGCCCGGATTGGCAGGGTACTTGTTCCTGCAGACGGGGCATGCTACCCTGTCGGGCTGGCAGTTGAACTCACAGCCGTCCACGACTTCGATAGCGTGGAGATGCTTCGCCATCTCTTTGGCCATGGTCGTCTTCCCGCATCCCCTGGGACCCTTCAGTATGACATCGTGACCGGCGACCAGTGAGGCAAGGAACTGCTTCTTGGATTCCGTCTGCCCTATGATCCTGGACAGCGGGTCATCTCCACGCTTCACGTGGTCTATTAAAATTTCCCTGATCTCGTCCTTTATCCCCAAATTTCCTCCTCCCTAGATCCTCCCGCCACAAAGTTTAAACTGTATTCCCTTGCCCCCATAAAATACCAACACGTGAAAATCCCCTCTTTGGGCATGCCTCTCCAATTAACTAACTATATAGAAGCTGATTTTTATCTTTTAGTTTTATACAATCTATATTACTTAATTTTGTAATTAAATTAGTATAAAACCCAACTGATGCTTGGTTTTGCCCTTTTCAGGACATAAAATTAATAAGCCACTTTGGAGTGCGGCCGTCTGCTTCTGGTTCTTGGGGTTAGTCGGTTGGATGAGTACATACTTTTTTCGAAAAACGAGGAAGGATCCTTCGAGATCAAGATTCCGTTCTCTTCCGACTCGCTGAACCAGGTCTCCGACCTCCTGACGAAGGAGGGGGTCCTCGTCCAGAAAGGAGAGATGGAACATCTGCAGACGGAGCTCAGCGAGCTCAAGTCCCTGGTATCGGACCTGAGGAAGGAGAACGGTGACCTCAGCTCACTTCTAAAGGATCTGCTCAAGGGTATGAAGGAGGAGGAGTCGAAGAAGCCCGCGCCGGCATCCCAACCAGCTCCCTCAAAGCAGAAGAAGGACGAGGTCAAGATACCCGATGACAAGATATCCATGCTACCCTCCGTGAAATCCAAGGCCTTCAAACTCATCAGTCGCCTGGCAAGGGAACACATGGACGAGGAGTTCACGACTGCAAGCCTCACACTCTACGAGAAGAGGGTTTTCTCCCTGCTGGTAAAGAGGTACGAGTTCGTCAAGGCTGTGAGAAAGGAGGGCAGAAGCATAGTATACACGTTCAACAGCCCAGCCCTCCAGGCAATCTGCAAGGAACTGGGCGGCTCAACATCCGTTTCCGTCAGGTCCAGAATGCGATCCAAAAGCCTGGAGGAGTACCTCGAGAAGACCAAGGGACGATACCCCCACTTCTCATACCGCTCCATCTCGAGCAAATCTGCCTACAAGCAGTACGTCCTCCTCTTTTCCGATAAGTCCGTCAAGAAATCGGTCATCGGAAACATAACCAGGACCTTCGGCCCGAGCAGCGTGAAGGTCGCCTAGCCCCCCAGTTCTCCCCCGTCAATCCCAATTACTGCCCTGTAGATTACGTCACCAACGACCTGCAGGCTCGACGCGCTGATCTTGTCCATGTCGTCCCGCTGGGTGTGCCAGTACGAGTTGAGGGGACCGTACTCGAAGTCTATAAGCACGCATGATGGGACCCCGGCATCCATGAATGGTACGTGGTCGTCCAAGACGGTTAGGGCGGAATTGCCAAAATGCCGGCCATACCCGAGTTCATCGGCCACATCCCAGATGTATTCCATCAGCTCGGGATCGGAATTTCTGTCCCGCCTTATCAGGAGGTTCCTGTCCCCTATCATATCGGCTATGATCAGGCAAACCGGGGTCTGCCACCTGGACCCCAGATTCCGGGCCATGTGCCTGCTGCCGTAAAACATCGTCCTTGAATCATCCCCCGTATCCTCACCATCGAAGAATATGATCCAGACCGTGTGCCCGAGCGTTTCGTTTACCAGCGTTCTTGCCATCTCGAGGAGCAGACCCGCGCTGGACCCGCCATCGTTTGCACCCGGGATGTCCTTCGTATCGTAGTGGCCCCCCACGGCGATTACCCCCTCGCCGTTCCCAGGTATGACTCCGAGGATGTTCTCCATGTAGTAGTGTTCTCCCTCGAACGTTGAGTTGAAGGGATCACCTATTACCTTGAGGCCGTGGCCCAGGAGAGTCGCCTTTATGTAATCCCGGGCCCTTGCCAGGGGTTCCGAGCCGATTGATCTGGGCCCCATATCCACGAGAGCCTTTACGTGGTCATAAGCCCTGGAACCGGAAAAACCGGACTGACCAACACCTTTTGCATCGGATCTGGGCCCGTTGCCCAGTAGATAGAGGAGGCTTATCAGGATTGGAATCGCCAGAAGAAGTGAGAGAATGTGCCTCTTTTCCATGGTATAAGATTAATAAGCCGATCGCCGGCTTATTAAGCTTCCTTAGAGGTCGCGGGTCTTGAGAACACGAGCAGCTACCGTACTCCTGGCAATTCTCACCATATCACCCGTCCTCGCCTTCACAGATATCGAAAGCACGCCCTTCTCCCTGTTCGACCAGGATGGACGATCCCTGTACTGGAACCGGTCCTACAGGATCACGGTTGACGAGATGGAGATAAGGCTGGTGCTGGGCCCGACGCTGTCAAACCACGGCGGGCAACCCACCTCGATAAACTGGGATCCCGAGATAGTCTCCATAACCGTTGAGAATGACGATATCATGCGGAGAGTCAGTTTCGGTGGGGGAGTCGAGAATGACCCTATTACAAGCATGCCATTTCTTGGCATTGGCGGCCTCGCCTCACCCCAGAACTACATCTCCGGCATCGATCCCACCGGTGTGCCAGCCGTGACATTCGACTGGGTTGAGGAGGGAGAGAACGGGATAATCTCCTGGACCTGCTCTTACACATATTCTCCCGGGGACCAGATCCTCTGGCTGAACAGGACCTATACCCTTAACTCCACCCTCCACGTCGAGTGCGAGTACTGGGTTGCCTCGGAATACCAGGCCGTTCAGCAGAGGGTGACTGTTACAAATGGCGGAGCCCAGCAGCTACTGCCCTTCCCCCTCGAGTCCGCGTTTTCCCTGGGTTCAAAGCTAAGCGACAGGGGGATCAGCCTTCCGGATACTGTAATCCATCCCGGGGCATACTTCACCTATCCCGCCGGGGAACTTCCGTCGGGGTGGTTTAACCAAACGACCGATGCTTACCACATTCCCCAAACCATGTGGGAAGAGGGAGACCTCCCCGGGATGCTCTATATGGAGTTCGATGTAGGGGAGAGGGACTGGTACGGAGTATCGGGTGAGAGCGATCTTTCCTTTGAAATACTAACCGGTGTCGGCGTCAAGGTCCTGTCCATGGAGGGTTTCACAGGGTTCAGGCCCTACTGCATATTCTTCTCGGGCCCCCGGGATCACGTACTGATGGGTTTCAAGCCCTTCGGGGAGGCCGGTCCCTACGACGACTTCGTCCCGATGAATCTCAACGCAGGGCAGAAGATCTCCGTGGACCTGCTCTGGTTCTTCCCCGAGCCGGTTGAAGGGAAGATGTCGACCTCCGTTCTGGATTCCTTCGGAGAGCTGGCACTGGGCGTCCCGGAGTACCACGAGCTCCACTCCCAGGCCAAACAACTCTTTGAGGAAGCCAAGAGCCTGGCGGCCGAGGGCGATATCGCCGGTGCCACCGAGAGAGCCGACCAGTCCATCGAAAAACTCGGGCCACTGGGTGAGCTCTCCTCGGCCGTGGAGGAGGAGGCCAGGACCATCAACCTGACGAAGAACACCTGGATAAGCGCCAGCGCCGACCCCCCGCCGAAGGACGAGGCTGAGGGAAGGCCGGCTATGATCTACTCCCTGCTGGTCGTTGTGGCTCTAATACTCATCGTGTTCGGGTATATCTACATCATAGAGCCCCGCCGTTCTCCGCCGGAGGAGTGAACATCCCCGGCCATCGATAAGGCCATGATTATCGCATCCTCCCCATCCCGGTAATACCCCGGCATCATGCCGACCTGACTGTAGCCCATTGAACGGTAGAGATTGATGGCAGAGAGATTGCTTACCCGCACCTCCAGCTTCACAACTTCGACAGAGAACTCCCGGAATATCCTCCCGACGGCAGCAATCAGTGCCCGGGCCACCCCCCTCCTCCTCACAAACTTGCCGACTGCTATGGATATGATGTGACCCTCGTTCTTTTTTCTCACGTCCGCGATTATGTATCCCAGAAGCACACTATCGTCCTCGGCCACGAGAAAGGTCTCGGGGTTCGTCTTGGCTAGGAATCTTAGGTAGCCCAGTGGGTAGGGATTTGGAAATGCCGTTTCCTCGATTTCAAGTATCCCCTCCAGGTCCCTTTCCCTGACCCTTCTTATACTGATATCGATCTCATCCTCCAAGCTCGGCTCACCATGAGGGGGGGTTTTCCAGAAAAGTCCCGGGGATGTTTATAAATGGCGATAAACACCATCCTGTTCGAGCATGGATCCTGCGATTTAAACGCATCACAGGGGTTATGCCGTAAAAAGGGGAAAGTGTTTTTTAGATACACCCCGCCAGTGCCATGAGGAAGCCGAAATAACCTTTCGATGATGTTATTCATGGAGAGGTTGATGAAAACCCCGGTTTTTCAAAAAATCCCCGCGCCGTGAATAGATGAGCAACAAGAGCAGAGGCTGCAACTACGAAAGGCAGTTAGTCGATCTCCTTCACCAGAGAGGGTTCGCCGCCGTCCGCGTTGCGGGCAGCGGGGCAAAGCCACTTCCAACGCCAGATATAGTGGCCTGCAGAAGGGGAAAGATACTGGCCATCGAGTGCAAAACCAGCAGGAAGAACCAGGTATACCTCAGGGATGAACAGGTGGATGATCTCAAGGTATACTCGAGGACCGCCGGAGCAAAACCCCTGCTGGCAATCAAGTTCCTCCAACAGCAATGGCATTTCCTCAAGCCCTTCAGGCTACCGAGGACGAACGGAAGCACCCTGGTGATCTCAAGGGATTTCATCTCGAAGAGGGGAATGACTATATCAGACCTGGATCCCCTGATGGGATAGGAGAGGCAATTTTGCAGATCCTGAAGATGGACCTTAGAAATAAGACCATCAAGCTCAGGGTCGACGACCTGGACGATCTCTGGACCCTTTATAACATCGTGCAGCCCGGGGACCTCGCGCTGGCAAAGAGCTTCAGGAGGGAAAAGCAGGACCTCGAGGATTCCAGGCCTGAAAGAGGGGAGAAAAAACCGGTCTTTCTCGGCATTAGGATCGAAAAGGTGGACTTCCACGCGTACGTAAACGCAGTGCGTTTCACAGGCCGGATTGAAAGGGGAATCGATATCGGGAGCTTTCACACCTTCAACGTGGAGCCCGGGTCAGTCATCTCCCTCGTACGTGATTGGCGCAGGTCTGAGATAGGGAACCTGGAGGAAGCCGTCAGGCTCGGAAGAAGGCCGATGATACTTGTAGTGTCAATCGAAGACGGTGATGCGAGCTTTGCCGTGATAAGGCAGAGGGGCGTGGACTTCATTAACGAAATTACGATTAACATTCCAGGTAAGAGGGAGAGGTCATCGAGGGAGGTCGCCCGGAACAGGTTTTACTCCGCGGTAGCGCAGGCGATAGTCGAGATTGCTTCTTCAAGGGGTCTATCTCAGGTGCTCGTTGTAGGCCCGGAGCTTGTCAGATCCGGGTTCAAATCCTACCTTGATGAGAATCCGAAGGCCCTGGGTGAGCTCGTCGTCTCGCACGATACATGCTACTCGCCCGGGAGGGCCGGGATTTACGAGGCGATGAGGAGGGGATCCGTGGACAGGATCGTGAGCTCAAACAGGGTAACGATGGAGCTGAATGCGATCGAGGATTTCCTCGGGAGGATTGCTAAGGAACAGCCGGTGGCCTACGGCCTCGAGGAAGTTAGGAAAGCCGCGAAAATGGGGGCTGTCGAGTCGCTCCTGATCACGGACGAAATTTTCAGGGAACGGAGGAGGGATGCCGACAGACTGATCAAGTTGGTCCACGGTTTCTCCGGAACCCACCTGATGGTCAGCACGGATCACGAGGGCGGTCATAAACTCCGGGGGCTCGGAGGGATAGGAGCGTTTCTCAGGTACCCGATTCCCGAGTAGTTGTCCCAGGCAACGTCTTTTACATCTCTGGGAAAGAAACTTAAGGTCTAACTGAGAAATCTGGATACCGGATTCATCCGGGAGAAGCGTCAAATAACCAAAAACAGGGAAACGGAGGTACAGTATGAAAGAGAACACCGTGTTCATCGGAAGCAAGAAACTGATGAATTATGTACTGGCGATCGTAACGCAGTTCAACGCCGCCGACGCCGATGAGGTAGTGGTCAAGGCCAGGGGCCGGGCCATAAGCACGGCGGTCGACGTTGTTGAAGTTACCAAGAACCGATTCCTGCCGGACATCGTATACAAGGACATCAAGTTGGGAACCGAGACGGCCAAGAGAGAGGATGGCAGCGAGTTAAAGGTCTCGTCCTTCGAGATCGTGCTGAGCCGCTCATCAGCCAAGAAGGAGAAGAAACCCGCGGCCAAGAAAGAAGAGAAAGAAGAGTGATCCTCTACCACCATTGGCCGGGCTCTTCGAATTCCGCATCAGTATCGCCCGCTTTCGGAAATAGATAAGAGAGATTACCACAGGGCATTCTCGATGAGGGTGCTCATAACCACCTGGGTCTTCCCAACCCACGGGGGGGTATTCACCTTCCTAGACAGGATGGTACTGCACCTCGAGGAACTGGGACACGAGTTCGCCGTCGTTGCGGTAGAGCCATCTCCCGGATCCCGCAGAAGCTTTCCCCACGACAACGTGGCCGTACGGAACGTTCCACAGGCACCCCTCCCCAGCCCACTCTCATTCCCACTGCTTGGACTTATCCTGGCCACGATCGACATGGCCAAGGAAAAGGAATCAGACCTGATCTTCTGCCAGGATCCCCTTTTCAGCGGCATACCGTCCCTGATCGCGTCGAGGTTACTCGGTATTCCTCTGGCACTGGCCGACCACGGCACGATAACCAACTTCACCACCGAGGAGTACTGGTCAAACTTCGGCCTGCCCCTCAGGTCCCTCTGGTGCTTCGGATGTAGGAGGGTAATTGGAATTTTACTGGCGGCCTCCAGGAGGATATATTTCCCCGGGCTTGATCTGCTCAGGAGGACCAGGGAGCTATTCGGAGAGGAAATTGCCTCCAAGACCTCTGTTTTTCCAATCGGCATAGACACCGATGCATACTCACCAGACAGTACCGTGCGACACCGCATTCGTTCCGAGCTCGACCTTAAGAACCGGTTAGTAGCCATCTTCGTCGGGCGGCTGGAGGTCGAGAGCGGGCTTGAATACCTTATCAGGGCCGCATCATCCCTGGGGTCCGAGGACGGGGTACTATTTATCGTTCTGGGTGACGGGACTCTACGGAGGTACTATGAGGACCTGGCCCACTCCAGAGCTCCCGGCCTGTTCAAATTCCTCGGGTTCAGCGAGAGGGTTCCCGACTACCTCAGAGCAGCGGACATCCTGGTCTTCCCGAAGATTTTCGCAGGTGGCTACTCGGTAGCACTCAGGGAGGGCATGTCCTCCGGCCTGGCCCCCATTGCCACCCGGGGAGTTGACTCCCACGATGATATCATCGAAGACGGGGTTAACGGCATTCTCGTTCCCGCCAGGGACGAGGAAAGCCTTTCCGCTTCCATCCGCAGGCTCATATCGAGCCCCGATCTGCGACTCACAATGGGGGAAAGGGCAAGGGCCTCGATGATCTCGCGCTTTGGCATAGGATCCTTCAATTCCAATATCGAGGATTTCTTCCTGTCCTAGGGGATAATATCTCCGTAGCTCTCAACCAGCCTCTCCGCCATCCGCGACCAGCTGTACCTCGACTGCGCCGATTTTGCCGCCGATACCATTCCGGCGTAGAGTTCCCGGTCATCCCTCAGGGCCCCGATAGCCTCAGCTATAGCCCCCACATCTTCCGGGTCCACCACAACCCCACTGCCCTCCTCCTTCACCAGCTTGCTCTTCTCCCCGAGGTCCGAGACCATTATCGGCTTGCCCGCTGCTATCGACTCGAATAGCTTGTTAGGGATTGTGAGAATGTTATTCGGGTCGGTTCCCCTGTACATCGCGAAGAGGAGATCGGCCGCGGCATCGTAATAGGGCACGTCTGCAGGATCTATCTCCCCCCCGAACAATACCTTGTCCCCGGCCCCGCATTCTGCAGCCAGCTTCACCAGCTCATCCTCCAGTGGACCGTAGCCGCCCATGAAGAGCTTGACCCCCTCCATGGAGGAAACTGCCATGATTACCTCCTCCAGGCCCCGGCCGGCGAAGAGCCCACCAATGTAGAGTAACAGGAACTCCTCCCCCCCACATATGGATTCCCTGATGCTCTTCGCCCTCTCCCCGGGAGCAGGAAACGGGTCGAAGCAGTTCATAACTGCAACTACCCTCCTTGCGCCGGACCTTCGGGCAATATCCCCGATCATCGAGCTGGTGGTCAGGACCAGGTCCGCCCTCCGAATCAGGAAGGGTTCAATGAACCTCAGGACCCTTACCAGAAGCCGGGGTGCGAAGGTGGATATGAAATCCGGGTATGACTCGTGCATATCGTATACCAGTCGGGCGCCCACCATCCTCGAGACCAGCCACCCCGGAACCAGCGTGTCCATATCATGGCAGTGCACCACATCGATGCTGTCAGTAATTGACGCCAAGACCAGATGCAGGTAAAACGCAAGAAAACCCCTCACCAGGGGCAGGAACTTACCGTAAGGGGCCCTGACTGGAATTCTACGTATACTCAAGCCCTCGGATTCCTCGTCCACAGGAAACCTGCATTCGCGGTCCCACGCATGTATGCTCACAGAGTGACCGGATTCCCCTAGCGTTAGGGCCTCCCTTCTTACCCTCGGGTCGGGCTTATAGGGATTTGCCAGAAACATTGAAACATGGGCCACTTGTCAAGATCGGCAGGGGATCGAAAAAAAGCTTTCCCCATTTCCGGTTATTAAAACCACATTAAAGGGCACGCGGCATGGATGATCAAGGATGAGAATGCTTATAGTTCCAGGGGTCGATTGGTTTACAGCCCTTGAGAACAGGATCCACCACTTCACCCGGGCCTGGCGCCGTGACCACGAGACCCACGTCGTACACTTCTCCCTCGGGGGGCAGCCCATCCGCGAGAATGAGGGAGATATCATCCACCACCTCAGGAACTTCAGGAGCCGGAGCCTCCTTACTTACTACCTTTTGAACTTCCTGCCCCAGATGGTACAGATCCTCTCTATTATCAGGAGGGAAAAGATCGATATCGTCGTCACGAACGGACTTTCAGCCGGGACCGCCTCCATAATAGTTGCCAAAATAACCGGGACGCCCTCGATCTTCGACTACTGCGATTACCTGCCAGCCTTCTCCAGGTACAGCGGGATGTCAGGCTTCATAGAGGGCGTGTTGCGCTGGGTTGGCGAGGTCGTGACCACCTTCAACCTGAGGGTGGCAGATGCATCCGTCGCCATTGGCCAGAAGCTGAGGGTGCATGCCCAGAACTGCTCGAAGGTCTTTGACGAGATACCCAATGGTGTTGACGACTCGAGGTTTAGGGCGAAGGATTGGAATCCGGGTCCATCACCAGTCATAGGCTACGTCGGCGTCCTGGAGTTCTTCGTCGACCTGGAGTCCGCGATAAGAAGCCTGGAGTACTCTCAGGATACACGGCTCATGGTGATCGGGGACGGTCGAGGGCG
>Ga0180433_10000482_pt1 | contig 67639 bp, 84 predicted proteins | sample SS_ome_8_FD_132980 | JGI IMG/M metagenome (GOLD analysis project Ga0180433, IMG submission 132980) | Hypersaline lake sediment archaeal communities from the Salton Sea, California, USA - SS_1_D_1 metaG | ecosystem: Environmental > Aquatic > Non-marine Saline and Alkaline > Hypersaline >...
GCCCTGTTTAGTTGACATAATCGATAAGACGGGAAGACTTAATCGATAAGACGGGAAGACTTAATCGATAAGACGGGAAGACTTAATCGATAAGACGGGAAGACTTAATCGATAAGACGGGAAATGAGGGACTCACTTAATCGATAAGACGGGAAATGAGACTATCTTAGATATCTCTCACATATAATATGTAGATATTATTATATTTAGATTTTTCAACTCCGTTAAATGAGCAATAAGAAACAAAAAAAAACATATTGCTACAATCGATACCTGTTTAATTTCATAATGATACAGTTAACACTTAATCGATAAGACGGGAAATGAGGGACTCACTTAATCGATAAGACGGGAAATGAGGGACTCACTTAATCGATAAGACGGGAAGACTTAATCACCATTATCAGACCCCAAGAAACACCCCCTAATAATTACCGCATTGCTGTTTTTAGGGGGTGTTTCGAGAGGGGGGGCACAATTACAAGATCCAGACATGCCCAGCTTATCATGGTACCGTGGATATGGTAAGTCAAGTTTCGTATAAAGCTGTACAAGCCCGGACAACTTTATGCCCTAAAAGGTGCTGTAGGTATGCAATACCGTCCTCACAGCCCTCCTCGGGCGCCCACAATGCAAACTCTTTTGCAGTTTTGGGATCGTAAGGCCCTTTCTTAGTTTCTAAGATTGCCGTGCCATCCAATAACGAGATCACTGTGTGCCAATGCCCCCCTGGAATATCCACTACATAGTGTCCCCTAGGGCTGTTCAGAAGATGTGAAGCACTAACACCCCCCTGCCCGTCAAAAATAACGACTAAACAGGTGCCTTGAAGAATTGTGAACGTCTCATCATCACTTTCGGCGTGTCTATGAGGCCGCATGTAGCTTCCAACGTTTATCACGTTCACAAATCGTTGGTAGGGGTCGTTAGGATCGTGCAAATTATAGTTGATACGTCTACGTTTATTCTGCAAGGACTCGCCAAACAGTTTTCTGATAAGCAGTTCGTTAATGACCTCAACTTTGTTTGTTTTAGACATAGTCACTTCACTGGCTTGGTTTGATCTATTATAGGAGTCCCAGGACCCATAAGCACTTCTAAGGACCTAAGGATACTGTTTTCGGTCTTACCTACTATTATAACTACCCTTGCGTCTTTAAGCTTTACCTCCAGCTCCGACACATCTCCTAGTCCCTTCATATCAAAGTATATAGGTTTATCGTCGTGCAATAGCGCTACATTCGTTTCAGATAGTCCCAAAAACACCACTGTTCTATTTTCACAATCTCTAAGCACAGCTTTAATCATTTGCTGCCTCCAATGTATTTATCTGTTGCACCAAGATGCCATCACGATAACCTAGAGAATAGACTTCTTGCAATGCAGCTTTAAAAAATGATACATATTGATCAGTATCAGATCCCGCATCTAGCAGCATCCTTTTAAAATCCATTGCACACTGCGTGATCACAAATTGCAATGTGTTGGCTTGTCCTGCCTTTACTACATCGATGTTTTTAGGTATATCCATATCAATCAGCCCTTTCAACCGTACTTTCACCCCCACTATTTCGCGACACTTGCCAAGCATAGTCAGCCACATCAATAAGCTCCGGTTCGTGGGTTATGATGATCAATTGCAAATTAAGACTATGACTGATCTCAATAAGCATCTGCCCTGCCTGATCCAATAGTTCCCCATGTCCCAAATTTTTCATAGGCTCGTCAAGTAAGAACATTGCTCTGGCTGGATGGACCTGAAATTGATGTAAAACAACCCGTAGGGCAAACCCAATAGGATCAAGTAGACTCCCTCCCATATCGTCCTTTGGACAATATTCAATTTGGGTTTCTCCGCATTGCTCCCAAACGACCGGGCAACATTGCAATCGTCCGCTATCCGTACTCATTTGTAAATCAAAAGTAAAGTCCTCGGTAAACACACTACGGATTGCGAGTGTCACAAGCCTATCTACTTCCGCCTTAAATTCCTGCCGTGCATTATCTGCTATCTCGCGAATAACAGTTTGAGCCGCAAGAATGTGGCGTTCTTGCTTTTCCCGCACGACTATTTCATTTTCAATAGTACTAACATGCTTCAATAGCTGCGTATGAGTTCCTACTGCACGTTGGTACCTGTGCTGCAATTTAGTTAGTCGATCCATTTTTAACCTCTTACTGAGAAAAAGACTTAGAGTGACTGCTCAATAGAGGATAGCTTGGTCTCGACTTGCTCAAGAAGTTTATTGAGCTTCATTTCGAGGAGTGGAATCTCTTTTTGAGTCTTGTTATAGGCCTCTTGTGCCTCATCAATAGACTTATAGCCATAGTTCTCTTTAAGCTGCGCCATGGCACTATCTAGGCGTTCTTGTGCCCTTATTTTAGTGGTTTTCAGAGTATCTACCCGTTGTTTGATCTCTTCTAGATTGTGTGTTTCGTCCATGATAGTTTTCCTTTTATATCCCATAGAGGAGTTAAAAAAGGCTAACTTATCACGTTTATAATTGCGCCACAAGTACCGGGATCAGGAGTACCGCTCATTTCCGCATCGTTCCCATAACCACTCTGATCTTCAATAGTTGATCCGTAAATGTCAGAATCATCCATGGTCCAGTGACCTAAGAGTCCATTAGTCACTAGTAAGGTACTTGTCGTAGACGTTGTTGAGGTCGTAGACGTTGTTGAGGTCGTTGTCGTTGTGGCCATGACCCCCCCTCTTAAGTTGTCGTTGTCGTCGTCGTTGTAGTTGTTGTAGTTGTTGAGGTTGTCGAGGTTGAGGTTGTCGAGGTATAGCTAGGTGGAGCTGTCATTTTGAGCGTAACACTGATATCTTGGAGCGTTGCATCTTGGCTGGCAGGCGCTTGTATTGATAAAACGTCCCCGGCATAAAAACGCTTATCAGCAGATACCGTGAATGTCCCAGTAGTCCCCCCTGCCGTGATTAGGATTGTTCCTACACTATTACCATTTTTCTTTATGGTAAGTGTAGCATTTGCTGTGGGAGCCGTAGCACATCCTGCATGACTCCCCGGTGCGCCACTTTGCAGGACCATGTATTGCCCAATAATAATCCGCATGAGATAAGCATCGTCAGGTGGTTTCGCGTTCACGAAATTGGCGGCAAGAAACCAACACTTTTTATCCATATCACTAATTTTGCTGTCCAAGTCAGCCAGGGGTGTCCGCATATCGGCTTGTTTGTACTCTGTTGTATCATCAGTCCACTGCGTGTGATAATTTGAAGTCATGATTACTTACCTTGCTTTCCATCGCCTATAATTGCGTTTTTGAGGTCCTGAGGATCCACCCCCATTTTTGCAATAAATGGCATTTTTATGATCATATTCATGACTTTTTCCATAGGATCCTCAGTACCATTAGCCCTTTTGGTCTCAAAGAGAGTTTCCAGCAGCCTCGTTTGGTATTTTAACTCATTGAGTATTTCAGCTAATAGTTTATCCATAAAACCTTCTTTACGTTGTTGTGGTTGTCGTGGTTGTCGTCAAACTCTTGGAATATATCTGGTTAATATTGTACTGCTTTAATGCACGACTGTAAAAACGCATATCATCTAGGTTTCCTGCAAAACGTTCACTCGTGCCAGCGATATGTTTTACAGTAGTACCTGCAGCGGGGGATGAGATAGTCGGGGGAGTTACTGAAACAGAATTCTTATTGATGAAGATTCTAGGAGTTGTCCCTTCTTTCGTAAAGACGATATGCGTCCAAGTATTGGAAAATACAACCTGACTCACCGTTGATACTGTAGTAGACGTTCCAGACTGGTTAGTCCTAATAACCACTTTACCATGGTTTGCGGGGGTATTGCCTACGTAAATTTTCCATCCATCACTTTGATATGTTTCACAGCTAAACATTTCGTAATTGGCATTGTCCGTACCATCTAATGTTTCGGTGCAATAGACCCAACACGCAAAGCTAAAATCACCACTGCTAAACTCAAGCTCGACTACATCCCCTAGGTTCACGTATTGGGGTGTTGGAGGCACAAATAAAACACTTTCTTCTACACTACCACCTTCTCCTGTGGTGGGACTTCCAACTAACGTTCCATCATTGCTACTCGAGCTTAGGTCAGTCAACGTACTCCCCGCAATTTGGGCGTCGTTCATTGTATAGTAACCTACTAGATCTTCGTCAAATGATACTGTTGTCGTGGTTGACGTAGTTGACGTAGTTGACGTGGTCGTGGTTGATGTCGCAAACTCAAGACTTATGGTGATGATAGATTTTAGGTAAGGGTAGTCATCTAGTGTCACGATAAAAACAGGTTCGTTTTCTACGGTCAACGTTTGATCGCGTTTATAAGTAACCGTTAATTGTCCCGCCAGTACGTAGCTATAACCAGTATCCCCACTATTTCTATAAGCAGCATCGGCACTACCTTTAAATGTCCCCGTACCGTACATAACAATATTGACCAACGCACCATCTACATCATTGTTTATTTGATCATATTGGTCTTTTATAGTCCATGTTGGGTTGCGTTCCGGGTAATTATCAGTAGGATTCCACCTTAAAATGCAACCTCCCTCAGGACAGTCACTTTCTAATTCTACGGGATAGGGCGCGACCCAGGTGTAATCTATATCGTGATTGCGAACCACCGTTAAGCCCGCATACAAAAATACCCATGCCAATCTTACATGGTTTGCTTGCGTATCGGGCATGGTAGGCCCTGAGGAAAGTAAAGCAGGCACACCTTCGATAACATTGACCACTTCATCTGTGCCAATGATAATGATATCATATCGACAGTAACCCGTTGCTGGAGCATTCCCTATAATAACCCTATGATCTCCAGCCCCCATTACGTGAGAACTAGTGGCAGTCATAATCATATCTGCTGGATTACGCATAGGGATTGCATAGGTTACCGGAGCAGAAAACGAATACGTAACCCCATTAATTCGATAGGTCCCAGATTCTACTGCTACTGCCATGGATGGATTAGGAGATGTTTCTCTAACGTTCATACCCGTAAGAACAGCATCTGAGGGGGTTGTTGCCGTTGGAAAATTATCACCTGTTACAGGACTAGGAATAGCCCTTCCAGGTCCTATGATCTCAATATACCCACGCTTGCCTTGTTTATGGCGCAACCTAACAGCGTTGCCCGGCTTTAACCACCGCGGCAAATAATCCCAATTTCCAGGATAATGCGCTTTGATCTGAGTATCACTACCTTGAATTTTCACATACGCATAGTGCTGTGCCAAGTTAACAGACCATATTATGGCGTCTTTGTCGGATTGCGCGAGGTCTGCCCGTTTATCGACACTTTGTTTTATTTTTTGCTTACCATAAAGTTTCATGGTCTACCTTAATTTACGCGCCAACCCTCTATTTCATCCCAAAAACCAGCATCACCACCTTTACCCTTTTTATAGGTTCGTGTGATACTCGTAATGATCACATCAATAGTTTCATCACTATAAGGATGAATAATTCTGATCTTATCCAGGATTTCATCTTGCATATGTGCTGTTTTTTTGAAGCGTATTCTATCACGCTGTGCCTGAACAATCTCAAGGTTCCCGGCGGCTACTCGCTTGCATTCACTTACTGTGATGCTGAGGGGATCATTAATTTCTTTTGTAACTACTCGCCCCCCTAATTCCTGCTGATGGATTGTGTCTTGGGCGAGATATTGAATAGATTGCTTTTCTTCACCCTTAGGCCGCGCCCAAATTTCATATTGATAATTCGCGACTGCAGCAAGAAGATACATAGCGGCACCAGTCGCAACAGCCAATCCTGCCGTTATAGCCCCACAATAACCTACCTTAGTCAAATAACTATCGCAACCAATGGCACTAATCCCAAATCCCGCAACTAAAGCAATTGAGGCTGCCACAGATACGGTCAGGTCAGGAATGTTTACGGTAACTACACAATATGTATCATCCCCTGTACTAGTGATCGCCTCGTTACCATCGCCAAAGGCTAAAGCATCCATTAAAAGACCTTGGAGCTGCACACTTTGGACAATATTTAATCTGGGGTCAAGGCACTTTCGTTTGGAACTTTTTGCTTCCCCCCCATAGTATACCTTATGTGTTGTTTCCTTTTCCCACCAACCGACAGTACCGACGAGGGTTCCCACCATTTCCTCATCATACGTAACATCGATAAGGTCTTGCGACTCCCCAATTACCCTGACCGCATTAGTAAAGTCTGACTGAGAATCATCTGGTGTGAATTGAGCAATTTGGGTTTTACCACTGTAAGTATGGTCTACGTCTTTATCGATATCAAGCAATCGACATGAGAACTTACCGTCATGATCATCATACATAACATAAAACCAGTGGTCAAAAATGTCCTCTAAGATTTCCCAAAGACTCTGATCAATCCATTGATGATCAAGTAGGTGGCCATTACTAAGTAGAGGAATATCATAATCAGATGCCGTCAATTGTCCATGGGTTTGTAGCATACTTTTAATAGCAGCATCAGGGAGCCCCACAAAAAGACCCGAAGCCACCACATGAGTATCTTTCCAAAGTGTTGATAAACTCTCAGCATGAACATTTACGGTTGGGTAGGTATGCTTTCCGTAACTTAGATTCACTCGAGTAACCACATATGTTCCTTGGTCCTCAAGATATTCAACCCCTAGATAATTCTCCCCCATTTTAAGGGTTAGGAGGCGTCCCTTTTTGACAATATCTCTTAAGGCACTGTAACGATTTTGGGGGTCAAAAAGTTGACCACGCGACAAAGAAAAATCTAAACTGTTTGGTTTTTTAAGTTCCCATTTAACTTTCACAGATCCGATTAAGAAGTCATGGAGATCATATTCTCCCATATCACGATCCCAATAGGGAGTTTGCAAGTCCGTGGCGAATGCATAATTATCCCAAAGGACCCACATAATATCATCACTGTCAACGGCTGCTGCAGGATTTGAGCTTGAGGTGCTTTGTACTAGAGTAGCAATAGCCGAATGAGCCCCCCATACCCAACCCGCCGTGTAGGTTGCCGTTAAGTATTTGACTTGATTAAAGTCCGAGGAGACATTAAAAAGAATGCAACCATACTCAGTGTTGACTCCGTACATGAGGCCTAGGCCAACACCCACGTTTCCAGTATTAGAATCATAGAAAATATTTTGACCATAACTGGGGCTTGTGGACTCCTCAGGAATACCAGGAAACGTTACATGAGTGTAGTAAGTCCATGCACCGGATGCAATGTCAAAACTAGCTGCAGTAACGTACTCACCGGAGTTTACCTCGTGGTATGTACTCATCCAGATGACATTATTAATTTCATCAAAGGCATACTTTCCTTTTAAAAAATAATCATCGTCACTAGACCATGTAGGCCGATGATAACTTATGGATCCGGTACTTATGTTGATATCACACATCCCCCGCATGTTGGAGTAGCCTACACCATTGTTATAGAGGATATTAAAATAGAGGTGGTTATCATAGTATGATAGATGGTTTGATGTGCCATGATAGGGAAAGTCAGAATCTACTAGTGTCAACCATTCATAGAGTAATGAACCGTCCGTGCTAAGTACGGCAACCCCCCCTTTGAAAGTTGACCCACTACCTCCAGCATTGACAATTATATAACCTGCATCGTCTTTTACTTGGATCTGTCGCATTGTGTAGATTTCGTATCTATCCCAATGGGATCCATGTCGCCCCCCATACCAAGTAACATCATAGTAGCCGTTATCATCGGCTGCAGCCGAAAGATCAATTGAGCAGATATGATACCCACGTTGGTTTGCTGGATAATCATCACTCCAAAGCAAATAAACTTTATCAGCATCGGTCTCATTCAAACACACAGCATCCATACCAAAACTCATGTATTCCGACGCATTGCCACTAAACCAACTTGGACCTGTCATTAAGATGTTGCCTGAAAGACCGTAACTAGACCATGGTTCGTCCCCATCTATCGTAAACACGTAATGTGTTATACTCTCGGCTTCTACATCCAGGACCATAATGCATACTGAAGTGTACGCATAAAGGGTTTCGCCTATGTATTCACTGGACGAGTCAGTAGCCGCACAAATAAATTTCGTTCCTTGAGCAAATTCATAACTCCCCTCTACCATAGACACATCAGCAAAGGCTTGATTCATCGCTGGTGACGAGTATTCATTAAAATTACTGATAATTGTCCAGGTTGACATATCAATAACAAGCACTCCGCAAAGTTGCTTCGTACCCGCATGAGTACTAGGTGCGCCATAGCTACACGTAATATGCCCATAAGTAGCGTTGTAATAGAATGTCCGAACAGTAAAACCACTCGGACACGCCCCAAAGTCGCTATCCTGCCAATCGGTCGTATTTTCGTCCATTCGTAGGACGCCGTTTTGCTCAAAAAATGCAAGGTAAAGCATTCCAGAACTTTTTTGGATAATGACTGGACTTTTCGCACTGCTGCCTAAAGTAGTGTATTCTGTTCGTGCACTAGGTGCGCCCCAAGTTGAACCATAGTCGGCAGAAAGCATGCTATAGATATTAAAAACTTTATTTTCAGCACTTTCTACTGTATCCGAGTAAGCAAATAACAAAAAACAATCATTTTGCTCTACCGTATCCTCGAAAACATAGACTCCTTCAAGCTCCTCGTTACTTCCTGATGTTAACCCCGATGGAACGATCTGAGTAGGCCCTGTCCAGCTATCAAAATCAGCGCTTGTTAGTTTGTAGAGATCCCAGCCAGATGCCGTAGTGTAGGAGTACACACAGTAATACGTTCCATCGCTAAATAGGGCTAGTGATAATCCCGATGCACCATACTCCCCATTAGTGGCACGTGGATGTGTGGTCAATGATGCCGGTGAAGTAATAACCGTTCCCGTGGGTGATATTGTGGCACTGTAAATCGTCTCAGTACTATCACTCGACCCGTAGCGCGACATGATCACGGCAATGTTGCCATCGGCCTTTTCAGCAATAGCTAGATAATCAATATTTTCTTCTACACCACTACTTAAACCGCTTACCGTAACTTTAGTAAACGAGGTACGATCCGTATCAGTATAAACAAGTGCTACATCGTCAGCTACAAGTTCCCCCGCGTTAACGTCACGCATAATCGTTATTAACCTGCCACTACTATGATAAATAGAGTAAGGGCGCCACGTGTAGTTATTATTAAAACCAAAAGCATTGCCATCCATCGGAATGGTATCAGCGAAGCTTTCACTTACTAAACTCAAAGCGGGTTCATGCACATCCTGACCTAGTGCTGTTTCTAGGTTTGCGGCTAAAGAACGGGCCATTTAATAACTCCGTGTTGGTGGCCAGGTTGATGTATATGTTGTGCTTGTGTTTGTCGCTGTGTCAAAAGAAGATCCGAAATTATGAACAATAACCACTCTCGGTTGAGGCCTTGGCCGTTCTATCTTTAATTTTTTGAAAAGATCATAGGCTGCATTTAGGTCCTTCATTTTCTCTTGATCACCATTAACCTTATCTGGGTGCAACCGTTTTGCTTTAGCTAGATAACGTTGCTTTACGATTTTTTTAAACTCATCAAAAGCTTTACTTAGTTGCTCAAAGGAAGTGGCGCATTGGTTCATACGAATAAACGGGCCAAGGACACCTAACATATTGAGTGCATGATCTACGTGTTCTTTTGTAACCTTCATATCAGCCTCTATCTCTATGTGGTTGAGGTTGACGAAGTTGTGGTACTTGTAGTTGTGGTCGTGGCTGTTAAAACTTTACTTCGAATGCTCAAGACCATAGTAACATCTTTTCTATAGGTATTGTCCTCATTCAGATGTTTGAAGTATGTGCCTTCTAAATTTTTAATGACCACACTAAAAGTCTCACCATTAGCAAGTTGGGGGTTCCATGTATAGGTCTGCCCTGTTCTTAGGTATTTTCGTCTAAGGTTGTTATACATTCCCAAAGGCATAAAATCCCATTTTAGGACAACCTCTTTTCCGACGATAGTAGCCGCCCACTCAAATAATTGTGATCCACCGAACGTGATTTGTTCTGCCACTATTTTTTCGCTATAGGGCATAGTCATCTCATTCGGATCCCAGTAGAATTTATAGTTCCCGAATGTCTGAAGGCCGGTCCCTTTGTCCAATGTGGCCATTAGCTTAACTCCTCGTCAAGTATACGCCTAACAGCCCCTTCAATTGACCCCTGTAAACGCGTAGCTAGCCCATCAACCGTGTCTATCGTGGTTACGGGTACGTTTACACTATAACTTGATCCAGCCCCCCCTGAGGCGACCATGCCCCCGCCAGCTAGGAAAGCTCCAGCAGGAGATCGTAATCCAGGACTAGCAAATTGACTTAGTACTTCCCGCGGGACAAGTTTTTGACGTATGGCCTCCATTGCTTGAACTCCATAATGTCTTACGGTCGATACGGGTTGCATGAACTCCCCCGCGGTAGCTTGTACAGGAACATTATCTGAAGTACTTGTGGGGCTATATCCTTCGATAGTTCCACCATCAGATATATCCTGGCCCCCTACCAAACCACCTACAGCCATTTTTTGGGCTCGAATAACAGCTACACGCGCAACACCTGCAGCAATAGCGGCTCCAGCAGCTGCCGCAGCCAGCGCAGGCCCCACATAAGGGATCCCTGCCAGAGATTTGTATGCGTCTTGTGCCGATTGATAGGTACCAATGATCGTTTCTGCAACTGCAGCAGCCTTATACAGATGAAAAAATTCTTTATGACGCTCACCAGTTGCTTTATAGAAATCCTGAAAAGCACTACTGACATTGCCTAGAACACTCCTTGTTGCACTAAAGTAAGTATTGACAAGCATACTTCTTTGGTCTGCCATAAGCTTTTCTTGCTCGAGCATGTGGGCCTGGTGCAATTTAAACGCGTCTAACTCGTCAGCATAACCTTTTTTCTTTAAGTCTAATAACCTTTGTTGCTCCTCAGCTTGACGATTCTCAAGGTCTATATTTTGCTGTGCAAACTGTGCTTCTAAACCCCCGGCCGCAAAGACGCCTACCCGTGATTGGGCTCCACGGACTAGTCCTGCAGCCTGTGTCTTTCCTTTTTGTCTAGCCTCTAATACCTCTTGCTCCTTTTTGAGCCTTTCCTGGATAGCTTGAGAACGGGCTAGTTCTAGATTGATTAGTTCCTTTTGATGATTCTGTTCTAGAACATAAATATCAATAGCTGCTTTATGCCGTTCTCTGGGTTTATCTGCCGCCTCTAATACCTGCTCTAATAAATTATGCTCATATTGGAAAGCCTCCTTAGCTTTACTAATCCTCACATCATAATACTCCGCCACCTTACCAAAAGCAGAGAATTCTGAATCAAGCTGTGCTAGAAGCTTTCCTTGAATAGCGCCCCACTCAGTTAATTCTGCTCGAATACGATCAACATCTGTTACAGGTTTGCTACCTTTACCACCAGCCAAATCAGGTGAACCACTTCCGGCAGGGACAGGTCTAAATGGCCCCCATGCATTGGCTTCTCTAATTCGTCTACGCTTCTCGACAAGATCGTTAATTTCTTTAAGTACTTTTTTAATACGTTCATTGTAATTTAACTGTTCACCTAGTTGTCCTAGATTTTTTGAACTATTAGAAATTACCTCTTTTAAATTTTGGATTTGTTGATCATATTCTCGATCAATCCGTCTAAGATTGTTTTCTGAGGCCAATAAATAGTCAGCCATAGCCTCAATATCTCTTGATAGATTCCCACCTAGACCTATTTTGGTGAAAACAGATGTGAGCTTGCTAGCCATCCTCACGGCACCTTCTAAAGCACTCATCATTTGGGTTGTGATCCAATTAAGTGCACTTGCTATTTTGGTAAGCACAATCCCTAAAGCAGATGCCGCAATCTTTAGCCCTTGCCAAAGCATATTCCAGCCACGAAAAATGTCTAAAACCCAACTTGCGGCAATGGCTATTTTGCCTAATACATTAATCACAACCTTTGCTTGCTCCGCTGCCCAATCACCGAACTTACCCTTACGTTTAAGATCATCCATAAATTTTAGAAACAAGTCCGCTGCGGCTTTAATATAATCAAAAACCCCGGCCTCCATGACTTGGTTTCGAAATTGAAACCATCTATCGCTCATCATAGAAAGCATGCCGGACCACGTTTTAGCCAGCTCTTTAGATGCATCTCTGAATCGACTTTCAGGATCCTCGAAAGCTGCAATCAATTGTTTCTTAGTTTCTTCAGCCGTGTATTTTACCCCCGCCTGAAACCCCAACATAGAAAGCACACCGCGCTCCCTGAATAAATCCGCGCTTGCCGCACCTGCAGAATACATCCTAATAACTTGACCGGTTGCCTCTTGAATTCCTACCCCCGTTGCTGCAGCTAAGTCAGCAATGATAGGCAAGTACCGCGTTACCTCCTGGCCCCCTCCTTTCATTACACCTGCAAGCCGTGTGGAGCTTTCAAGAAGGTCTTTATACTCAAAACTTACGGTAGAGGCATAATCCCCAACTTCTTTGAACAATAAGTTAGCCTCTTGCTGACTCCGCAAAACAACATTTAACCGCACACGGTAATTTTCGGCAGCGTCAGCAGCATCCACAAAACTTTTAGCAAGCAAACCTGCCCCAACACCTACGACAAGACCTTTTAGTCCCATAAGACCCCTAGCGACTCCGTTAAGCTTTCCACGAATGCCACTTAAAGATGTGTCAAATCGCCTGAGACCTCCTCTAGCTGTTTTAGTTAGGGCGTTGTTGAGGTTATTAATACGGTCTGATGTAACTTGTGATTTTTTAGTCACATCAGCAAGAGCCTTATTCAGCACTTTCATATTAGCTGCAACAGCGTTTAGTTGAGCATTTAGATTATCTGTAGATCCTAAAGAGGCTTGCGCAAAGCGCCGCATACTTCGCGAAGCTAGGTCTACTGCTTTTCCTAACTCTTTAACGGAAAACTTCGCCTGGTTGAGGCCACTACTAGCCGCGTTATCTAGGGAGATTTTGATCTGAAGGTTATCAGTTGTTGGCATTTAAAAAACCCCCTCATTTACCACGTAGATATTGGCGCCAATCTTGACCACTTGCATGATAGGCCATACGGCTACTGATAGCGCGGTCTCGCTGTTCCTCGTGCCTTATTGCAATGTACTCATTATACGCTGTTAGGAAGTAACTGTAACCATAATCTAGGCAGTTGAGATGCCCTGAATGTATTAATCTGCAAGCGATTTTAAAAAGCCGTTTTGAAGCTCGAGTTTGATCCTCTGGAGTAGATCGAGTATCCCGACCTGCTCCGCTACTTCGAAAAAAACACCGTTCACCTCCTTAAACTTTTCGTAGATCGTCTTGAGCTCACTTGGGGCTAACTCGACTAAGTCATCAAAAGCAATGCCCTCAACACCTAATGCCAGGTGCTCTTTAAAAGCATCTTTGATCATATCAAAATCACTTAGCCCTGCCTTAGCCTCACCTGGATTAGCTACCTTTTCACCAATCTCAATGATCTGCTTTACAGTCAATTCCTTAATCGTAATTTCTTTATCGTCTATTTTTATAGTCTCTCGCTTGCGCATAAAAACACCTTAATTATTATTACGATGTGGTAGTAGTTGATGTAGTCGTCGTCGTGGAGGCATAGGTGACCGTAATATACGGACTTGAAGCGTGATTCTTTGTATCAGCCAGGCCTTCACCTTGCAAGCTCATTACAGCCCAAGCAGTGCCATCACCAACAAGTTGCAAAGGTCCGCCTGGTGCAAGGGTAACCTTCCAAAGGTTCCACGTTTTATTAGGTCCTGCAGGGTTATTTTCAACAAAACGAAGTGCATACTCGTTATCTGTGTCTTGCAGAGCAGAAATAACACTACCCCCCGCAATATTCCCTAAAAGGAATTTTGCGAGGTTCGTTGCCGCAATCTCGTCAAGGTCAAACCGTACTGCATACTCGGTACTGATAACCGGATTTTTATCTTTTACCCGTGCTCCAGCCCTCGAGGAGTAATGGGGTAATCGTTCGATTGAGGGTTCAATTTCCATACTAGGACAATTGCCGACATCGACATAAGTCCCAATATTAGCACCACTATATTGTGCAATGGATAAAATTCCCTTGCTGATAGTGTAGTTATTAACCGAATGAGGGGTTGCCATGGACTAGAGTCCTCCTTTACCATGCAAGTAGATAATCTCTACTTGCATGCTGAATGCCACATAGGGATACCAATAAGCCGTTTCCATCTCAGGAATGATATGCATACCAATAACCCAATCTTTAGCCAGAGTCATATCGTTATACATAGCCGCCCAAACGTCGTCAGCCAAGGTGCTTATCTTGGTATCTGGATTGTCGTTTTCAATTGCATAGACAAAAATGGTAGCAGTAACAGTGCTCCTTACGCGATCTAATGCGATATCACGATCACTAACTTTATCAACCGGAACGGGTAATCCTCCTAGAACTACCGCAAGCGGTAATTGTGTGTGAGGATATTCCTCTAATTCTGCCATATCTCTTAATGGCTTTCGCTCAACATGTTCTATTGAACTGATGCCCTCTAAAGTTGTCTTTATGGCCGTGAGGATCTGCTCACGTTTGCTATTTGCTGCCACTGATAACCACTTTCCTTAGGTATCTATCCACATAATCGTTCACCACGCGTTCAATTGCCGTAATATCTTTCATGCTAATGGCAAAAAAATGACGTGGCTTCTTTTTATGCGTTTGAATGAAATAAGCCTTTTTAGGGTTACGCATGCCAAACTTATCCGTAGTATCCATAAAATAAAGTCTCACGACCCCATCTAATGGCACATACGTAAGTGAAGCTGTCATACTCCCCGTCCAGAATAAATCTACCTTTCCCGTAGGCAACCCAGCTTTTTTTCGCTTTGCTGCGTAGAGTTTAGAGTACTCTACCATAGGGACCCCGTCAGCATCTACGCCACGAGAGACACGTTTAAGCGTTTGGAGTTTTATGTAGTTACCTATAATTCCCATCAAACGCTTATTATGCTTTAGAGCTAAATCAAGGCCTTCAAGCTTTGCTATGATAGCTGTCTCACCTTGTAGTTCTATCGTCCCTCTAACCATACTCTAGACCCTTTGTAGCCGCCTCATTTGAGGCATACGCTTCTCAGTGTAATAAAGAGCCCCCGACTCATCCCAATCATAATCTAGGCCTTGTGCAAGCACTTCAGAGAGTTCTTGCATATACTCTTTTGCGAAAAACTCAGCTTGCATTTTAAACCCATCATCTGTGGGGGAATCTTTCATTAGGTATTTATAGATAATCTCGAGAGACTTGTAGACACCTAATTTCGTTAGCTGCGTCGTAGCATTTAAGAGTAGGTCAGCATCATACTGAATCTCGCGGTAATCAACCTCATACTCTTGGCAAGCTTGACGATACCAACGTGTTTCAAGAGCTCTATTTATTACCCGGGTTGCCTCAGCGATTTGATCTGCCCAATCACTAACACCGTAGCTCAGTATTTTGGGTCTAACGTCGGTCAAATCACTATTCGTGCAATAATCAGCCATATTACCTCTTACTGAACAATAGTACGCCCCTTGGAACTCCCTTTAGCCTCCACATCTTTATCGTGCTTTAGGTAAGCTTCCATAGGACTTTCACCACTTACCCCATTTGGGACCCCCTCTAAGGGGTTTTGGGAATCATGTGTGTATCCCTTTCCAGGCCCTTTTTTTGTTTCGGGAATATTCGGCAACGTAAGGCCTGCTTTGGTGATTTGATCTGCTGAGACTTCCATGTACCCTAACTCAGCTAATTTCTTAGCTAAATTAGAATCCTTTATGCAAACTAACCCTTCACGGTTGAATTCGATTAAAGGTTGGTCGTTTTCAGGGTCCCAAATCACCGAAGCAAGACCCCCTACTTTCGTAAAAAAAGTCGCCTTTGATGCCATTTCTAAAACTCCGTTTCCCCAGCCATTACGGACACTTAGAACTACGAAGTAGTTGTCGTAGTTGTTGTTGTTGTTGTTGTTGTCGTAGTTGTTGTTGTTGTTGTTGTTGTTGTCGTAGTTGTTGTTGTTGTCGTGGTTGTTGTTGTCGTTGTTGTTGTTGTTGTCGTGGTTGTTGTCGTGGTTGTTGTTGTTGTTGTTGTTGTTGTTGTCGTAGTGGTAGTAGTGGTGGTAGTAGTGCTGGTAGTAGTAGTACTGCTAGTTGTACCCCATACCGCAGACTTTGAATTAAGTTGCTGTAGGTACCATCGCAGTCGTGGATGAATAGAAGGATTGTTAATTAACAACCTTCTCCGTTTCGCGTTTTCTTTACCTGCCATGTCAGATCTCCTTACTGCCTGGAACACTCCTTAAGTTGTCGTGGTCGTGGTCGTAGAGGTAGTACTACTTGTAGTACCCCAGACAGCACTTTTGCCGTTTAAGAGATCAAGGTACCATCGCAAGTCGGGATCGAGTGCAGCAAGCGCGGCTACGTCTCTGCGCTTGTTTGCCTTAACTTTCCCAGCCATGGTTTATCTCCTATCAATTTTTTTCAATTAAAAAACATATCCCACAAACACAGAAAATCAGGCTACAGACAAGCTAGTAATGGTCCCATGCATCTCTTCAGGACCATAATCTAATCCCATTTGTCCATAAATCTGACCACTTGTGGAAGCGCCTGCTCTACTGAGCTCCTCATAAAATAGGACCCCCTTATCAGGCACTGGCAGGAATACCGGAGAACAAGGATCTAAATCTGCAATCAGCAATGTGGTTGTCGGCACGCGTGGTGCATACACCACCCCTAGCACACAAAAATCAGTCTCGATCTGCTTAATGTTATAGCCGCCAACATTGCGGTCCATTGGGGCGTACCCGTAAATGTCACTGAGTTTTTGTTTTTGGCGAGCATTCACAAAACAAACTGGGTTTATAAACTCTGCACCATTGCCAGCCATGGTACGCAAAAGATTGTCCATTAGGGCTTTTGTCAGTGCTGCATTTGCAGCATTTACCGTATTCGTTGAACATGCGGTAATAATGCCACGCGTTTTAGCCGCGACATTTGCCGCAGTCGCTTGTTGATAGGCACCATTTAAAAAGGTGTACTCCGCGTCAATTGCAATCTGTCGCAAGTGGGCCTGAATCTGAAAATCAAGCTCACTTTGCACAGGTTGTTGGTCTAGCATAGCTAGTTTTGTGGTAGCATCGGCCGTAATCTGACCCACTACCGATTGCTTGGCATACGAAATACTAACCTGACGTTGGAAAATCTGGCAGGTGTTCACGTCTTGCGCACGGACATAGGTCCACGGATTGGGCGCAGTCAGTGAGGCAGTCTCAGTGATCGCCGGTTGGCTGGCACTCTCCAGAGCCCAAGGTTGTGCCAGCGGAAACTGGAAATCAGAGACCGTTTTGACACGACCTCCTTGCAATCCGCCAATCATATTCAGAAATGGGGTTTGATTTGCTCCAATTAAATAGAGCTCACCAGTGTAATTAGGACAATTCCAAACAGTTGCTGCAGCATTTTGATTAGCCATTATTCATCCTTTTTCATAGTCTCTACAGCAACAGTTAGGACAGGGTTATCCCATAAAGGAACTTATTTTAATGCCCTTCTTGCTGTTGCTGTTGCAGACTGTTTAACTTGTTTTGGATCGTGATCATAAGACGTGCGTCTTTTGCTTCTTGCGCCGCCTTATATTGTTTTTGTAGCCGCGAAACTTCATCACCACCCCCCGTTGAGAATCCTGCACCACCTCCAGCACCACTACCCGACCTTCCCGCTGCCATAATACGATCTTTATTAGGATAGCGATCAATTAAGACTTCAATTGATTCCTCAATGGAAGCGATCTCACCTACTCGGTCAGGTTGGGTACTTAAGATTTCTGTTCCATTGCAATATCCCACAATCTGGAGCTCGCCTGTATTCTCGTTCTCTTTGACCTTGAAATTATTTCCAAATGCGGCTAAAGCAATATCTGGAGTTAGCAAGGTCAAAGGGTCTTTCCCTGAGAAGAATTTACTGTTCGCAAAGGCATTCCCGACCATGAGCTTGAAAATCTGCTCATCCTTTTTAGAGATATGTTCCTGATAGTCACTTTCTTTCTCAGCAAAACTTTTCTTTATCGTTGCCAGGTTTTTATCATGAGCTTCTCGAAGATCATTTTTTATGATCTCCACTTTCTTTGCGTCCAGTAACTTCTTGTCCTCTAAATTCTTCACCGTACCTAACGCAGCGTCCGCCGTAGCCTTCCACTCTTTAAGAGATTCTGCATCCATATCTGGAAACAAATCTGCATAAAAAGATACCCGTGTCTCGGCTAGCTCTTTCGCCTCACGATGGCGTTTAGATTCCCCCTTTAGCTCCAGTGTTTTGGAATAGAGTGAGGGTACATCGGCCACAAACTCTTTTCCATCCTCCATGATGTAAATAGGCTTTTCATCGTTTAAAGCTACTTGCCCATTATCATCTAATTTCAGTTTCATTTTCATGACTTACGTCTCCTATTACCGTCACCGGAATGGATACCGCGAAAGGTTACCCTTTCGTATCTGCAACTATTCAGCATAGTCATATGGTTTCGATAGTATCCATACCTTGAGGTTTATTCAATACTTTTGATTTTATTTTTTCGGCCGTGTCCCACTTTTTTGTTTATCAGGTAGGGTTGTTCCACGGGCAATTTCGATCCCCTCCTCATCAAAGTAGTCCTGCCGCTCAATCTCCCCGTCTTCAATCCACTCAGGATTTACAGGCATCCAATGGTGCCTACAGTTCCACCCACCGCGATAAACCATCGCCGGACCCCGTTTGCCCTTCCACGACATGTCATTCCAGCTATTGATCTTATGTCGTGAAAATACCTTCCCCGCCCGGTCAATACAAAATGGCCTAGAGGTCTTCATGATATTGCCATAATAAAGGTAGGACCTCAGATCTGCTGAGTTTCCCTTATCCGTTGATACGGCCTGGTGAAAGTTCATGATCGAGTCATTCGACCAAAGATCTGCGTATCGGGCCATGTTATTTCCACGTTTATCAAGGCCTGTGCCTAAGACAGACCTCATTTCATCCACTAATTCGGAATAAGGCGCATGGCCTACAACATGGTCATACATGGCCCCCGCTATGCGTTCTCGAGCGGCATTCCCAAATTCTATGAACTCCGCCACTTTTTGGTTTTTTAGGGTCCGCATCATCTGCTTATCAATACCCGTAAACTCAATAGCATTATCTACATCTAGCCAATTGTTCTGGATAGCTCGAGCAACTTTATCAAATCCATTCAGGGATTTTACTCCCTCCTTATAAGAGTCTTCAAAGTGCTTGATAAGTTGTTTATGGATTTCTTGAGCCTGTTTAAGATTTACTTTAGGCCCGATCAAGGTGCCCGCTGGTGTTGTTTTGAGTTCTTTAAAGGCAACCAAAATACGCGCCTCAAGGCTTTCTATCGTTTTGGCCAGAATACCTTGTGTATCCTCAATCGCCCGGTCTAATTCCCGTGTGAGACTTTCAGCACGTTCCTCTATTTCTTTAATCGTAGGGGGCATAGCTACCCTTTTAGAAAGAAACGCGTGAGAGTTCTTAATTGCTTTCTTTGTTTCTCATAAAGGAGCGTATAAGGTTCAATAGCTCGCATAGTATCGCTAACCCAATCATCAAAAATAGCGCGATCCCAATCATGAATAGCTAGCACATCCCCTTTCTTCAGCATTGGTGCAAATGTTATAAACTCCCAGGGCTTATCAATGCAATCTGTAAATATAACCGATTGCCCTTTTTGTCTAAGGATACCTTTTATCTCTTCAGCTTTTTTATACCCATTACCAATTCGCATCTTGTTTTTCAGCTTAATCAGCCTCTTGACCGGGCTATTGTCATAAAGATTCACATCACGTTTATCATACCCGTAATAATCTGCCCCCATTTGATGGCACCATAGTACGAAGTAAACGCTTGTGTTGCCTTGATCACACCCAAATTCAACAAACCGTTTAATGGTTGCCTGGTACCGCATAAAGAATTTTTCCCAAATATGGAATGCGGTAAACGGTTGATCGCTCACACCACCTAAAAAGGTACAATTGGGAAAATCAAACCGCTCATTTGCAGGTGCCGGACTCCCGCATTGAATTGTATGCTTGGTCATAGGGGTAATACGTGGCATCTGCTATTTTTGATCCTTTGGTTGGGAGTTACCTTTTTTATTCATCTCTGGATTGTCGCCATCCTCGTTTTGATTATTCTCAGGTAACACTTGCGATACATCAATTGGGGGAGGTTTTGGATTTTCCGCGTCTTTGTCAATCTCACCATCAATATCCGAAAGCAAGTTATTATCCGCATTAGGCAGCATAGCCCGCGCTACCTGCTTTTGAATAGCACTAACGAAGGTTTTAGAGTTAACGATCGTTTTGGCTGTTAGGGCGTTAGCCAGGTCTTCTGATAAGTCCACCACATCATACGTTTCAGGCCACTCTACCGTAATTTCTGAAATAGCGTCTTGCCTGTTCTGCCATAAACACCAATACTTTTTAATGTTCAGTTCCGTTTCCTCTACATTGTTACCCTTACTAACTAGTTTTCCATTGAGCAATTGGAACTCACTTTTTAGCGCCACACCCGATCGCGCTTGACTTTGGATTTCAGTTGCTGCCATCCCCCCAATATTCGTTGTGCGGTAAATCTCCGAGGCCTTACGCTCAATCCAGCGCAAAATAGCATCAATGGGTTCAGCAACTTTAGATTCCAACCAGTCAGGTTTTGAGTCAGGCTTATCAGGGTCAAACTCTAGTACCGCAGTAGGACCCGCGTCATCTTGGCCACCAACACCTGAGGCACCCGCCCCCATTTCCTCCATAGGCTTTCGCATCATAGGAAACGCCCCGTAAGTAATAACCTCCTCGCCTTCAGATAGGTTTGTAATGATACTCCTATCGATATAGGCCACATCCTTAATGTCCGAAACCCCAATCGGTCGTGTTTTGGACTTGACATTATAGAGCCATACGAAAGGTATCTCCCCACGATCTCTTGATGCATCATAAAAGGGATTATCCCCATTAGCCTCACTTTCAATAGCCTGCTCACCACCCGTAGTTATCGTTAGGCCCCCCCTCAGTTTGCCAGTGTCCACATCCCTAGTGGTCGTTTTAGTCGTTTGTAGATCTTGTGGGATATAAAACCGTGTCCAATATTCAGAAGTCCATATACGATAATACCCGTTATCATCTCTGACCTTGATATAACTTAGATAAGGGCGATTGTTATCATCCCGCTTATACTCCCAATCCAGGATGTTCTGCGGAAAGTACCGTGCAACATAGGGGTAAACCCCTGCATTAAGCTCCTCCTCTGCGGTCTGGTACCTCTTGGAGCTCTTATCTACCAAGACTCCAACATGACCTAGAACACCCGCCCACCGTTGACTCTCGAGCAACCAGACTAGGAAATTATCCCCATAGAGATTACAATCTCTTTCAAAGGCATTCCACTGTTTATCTTCTGACAATGGACCCATATCCCGTTTTGCAGGGGACTTGAAAAGGTAGAAATTGAATATCTCTACAACACTTGCAGAGTAATTAAATCCAAAAGCCTCACGGACACGTCGCATGTAATTATTATAACTTTCACGTTCATTACGCTTTATAGCAAAACCCCCAGCTACTAATGCCCGCATCCCTTCATAGGAAGCAAGCATAAAGTCCCAAAAAGACCTGTATTGATCATAAAGGTCATGTGTGGCTTCTAGCTCACTGATAGACATTGTATAGCGGTCATAAATCGGCATTTATCTTGCGTTCCTTTGAAAGGGTTTAATAGGTTTTGGTCTACCCTTTATTTTTTAGGGGGTGTTGGCGGATTCTTTACAGCCTTAGCCTTAGCCTGTTCCTGCACTTTGAGTGCCTTAGCTTTTTTACGTTTAATACGTGCTGCTTTTCTGGCCAATCGTGCTTTGTCTTTCGGTTTTCTTGCTTTCTTTGCCATGGGTTTCCATCCTTTTGGCTAGGGGTTATAAAAAAGGATCAATAAGCGCTTTGATACGCCTACCTTTCCTAGATTTCCAGGGTCTAATCTTACTGAACGCACCATACTTTAAGGCATCATTTATTGTCTTGACTCTGCTATTACCCCCTCTTGCCCCTATCGACAAATCAGGAGTTAAAGCATATTCTACATGGTTTGCCCGGCCTGAACTGCCACGCCAAAAAATCAAGCAGCCCTCCCTTACTTCACTAGGATCTATTTCACTATCCATAAAGTATTCATAGAGACCTTGAGCAGTCCAATCACCTTTTGGGGGCAGCACTCCCATACTTTTTAGAATCTCAATTACAAGCCCACTGCAATCCAATCCTTCGGCAGGGTTATCCCCTCCCCAGATGTAAGGCTTATTGAGCAATGAATAAGCCACCAACTGCCCAATAGCTAAAGAATCATTACGTCTAGTCATCAGCCTTTTTTCCTAATTGGAACCACCGCGGGTGATCAAGAGTCCATAGTACGGTCTTTTCTAAACTCCTGGTAAACTCCACAGGGGGCCTCCAGCCCAATCTTTCCATTTTTCTGCCACACAGCCCGTACCTCAAATCATGACCAGGCCTAGAACTGTGGAAGTCTACTAGAGCGTATTTTAGAGGTTTGCCTATGATATCTGAGATCAATTGCGCAAGCCCCAAGTTGTCGATTTCCTGCTCCCCCACAATATTATATTTTTCCCGGTTGACATGCTTGAAAAGTAGGGTATGCACCCCACTTGCTACGTTCCGACTATGAATATAACTACGCCTCCCACTGTTAGTCTTTTTGGCATCGGAATGGATTAAAACTTCATCGCCCGACATGACTTTACGGATCACTGTGGGGATAAACTTTTCTGCATGTTGCCTTTCCCCTATGCAATTCATTGTATGGGTAATAAATAGAGGCACTTTATACGTGTTGGCGTAGGCTAGCGCTAACTCTTCCCCGCCGGCTTTTGTAGCCGAATAAGGATTAGTACAATTGTATCTATTCCACTCCTGATAAAGATAGCGCAAGCTTAGACTATCCCCATTTTCATAGGCACCTTCATTTTCTTTTACCCACTGCCCCGGCATCAACGCCGGCCCAAACACTTCGTCGGTGGAAAAGTATTGGAGCGCTTTTAATTGATTAGGATAGCACCTCATATGACTTTTTGCGTATTCTAAAATACCACATGTACCTACCACATTAGCCATCACAAATACTTTAGGGTTCTCAATGCTATTGTCTACATGCGTTTCAGCAGCTAAATGAAGGATGTAAGATACAGGACCCATCTCAGCAATAAGATCTGGCTCAATACCTTGTGCTAAATCTACTGTGAAGACTTTAACACGTTGATCATTGAATGCTTCAATATCCCTCAACCGATCAAAACCATTAGAAGCATAGGTAAGCTTATCAAGAACAATAATATCCCATGTTGTGTTTCTTAAAAAATGCTCAACAAAGTGGTGCCCAATAAAACCGCAACCCCCTGTTATGATAACTTTGGTATTATCCATGGGATCCCCTCTTTATAACGTGGTTGTTGTCGTTGTGGTTGTTGTCGTGGTTGTTGTTGTCGTAGTGGTTGTCGGTGCGTCACCTAAAGCATAGAGTTCTGATACTTCAGTAGCAGTTAATGCACGGGTATAAAAACGCATATCGTCAATATTGCCTAAGAAATACTGAGCAGCATTTCCTGCAATACCCGCAACACCTGCACCCGCGTCAGGGGAGTCAATCGTTGCGCTATCTGTGGCAACGGCAGATCCATTTATATAAATATAAATATTGCCCCCTGACACAACCACAACCACATGTTTCCACACCTTAGACGTAATTACTTTGTTTGTGGTAGTGACAGTATCGGATGCACCTGATTGACTTGTCCTTACATCCACTTTCCCAGCTACACCCACCGCACCATTTTGTACTCTGACCAACCATCCAGACGTTTCAAAAACTTCGTTACTAAAAATAGTGTAGTTAGTTACAGGTGTACCATCTAAAGCACTTGTGCACTTGATCCAACAAGACATGCTAAAATCACCGCTAGAAAACTCTAGATCAGCTTCATCACCTATGTTTATGTACTCACTTGCACCACTTGCAAAGCTAATACTCTGATTGATAGGTCCTAGCTGCCCCGTTGTCGGCGTATTGGTTAACGTACCGTCGTTTCCACCACTACCACGATCTGTCAACGTCGCGCCGGATATGTCCACGTCATCCATTGAGTAATGGCCAATTAGGCCCTTGGTTACTGACCACTGAGTATAGAGGCTGTTAACATCAGTTAAAGTCAATACGCGATCATACAGTCGAAAGTCATCAACTGAACCGTTGACGTAGGATGAGCCCCACCGACCTATGTATATTGCACTATTAGGTACTGATACGCGCCCTGTTAATGTGGAATTAGGCGAATTAGATACTTCGGCACCGTCAACGTATAATCTTATAGTAGTGTTTGCCCCATCCCATGCCCATGTTGCAACTACGTGATGCCAAACACTATAGCTAAAATCTGTTAGTGTGTACGCAGCCTGAACACCTGATCCATCGCCCATATACCAATACAATTCTCCATCATCAGATGATAATATCCTCGTTTCGTAATCATCGCCACTACTGTGATCTGTACCAAATAATCGACCACTACCCGTGTTATCTGTAACGTTAGCCCAAAAACTAGCCGATCCAGTGCTACCAGGCCATGCAGCAACAGGTATGGATATATACTCACTCGAGGCTGCAGCAAATAACACTGCCTCATTGATAGGTCCGTCTTCTCCAGTTGTTGGTGTGTTCGTCAACGTCGCGTCATTTCCGCCGCTACCCCTATCAGTCAGATTTGTTCCCGAGATATCGATACTATCCATAGACAAATGACAGACTAACCCATCACCAGCAGTATACATCTTATAAAGCTTTTCTATCTCAAAAGCAGACAGGACTCGGTTATATAGACGAAAATCATCGATGAATCCATTCATATATAAAGCATTCCACCTAGATAACCATATAGCTGTATCAGGAACTATCACAGGCCCTGCTAAGGTCATAACAACGTCACCTACGTTGTTGTCAATGTACATGGTAGCCGTCGTATTAACAGATCCATCATACTCCCAGGTAACTACCACATGATGCCAAACACCATATGAAGCAAGATCTTGGGAGGTACTTGATCCGCAATAGTCTACTCCAGATCCATTCGGAAAATAAAATTTCAGATCACCGTCTTCAGTCGAATAAGATCGTAGTTCAGAATTAGCGCCTGAACTGTGGGAAGTCCCAAAAAATCGTGTATTATCTGTATTATCTGTCAGCTTGAGCCATAGACTCATCGACCCAGTCGTACCAGGCCACGCAGCGACAGGAACCGAAATGTATTCGCTATTGGATGCATCAAACGAGAGTGCTTCGTTATGAACCCCCACTTCCCCCGTGGTGGGTGTGTTTGTCAGTGTTGCATCATTACCCCCACTACCTCTATCAGTCAGTGTAGTGCCTGAAATGTCAGCATCATCCATGGAATAATGACAGACTAGGCCATTGGTAATTAAACCCATTTCATAAAGTTCGGTTATTTCGTCGGTGCTGAGGGCTCTATTATAAAATCTGAAATCATCAATCTCACCGTCAAAATAGTGTGTGTTCCAGTAACCAATATCCATAGCAGTATCAGGAGTGACAAGAGTCCCCGATACTACGGTTGTATCCTTAATGACACCATCTATGTAAAGCTTTAGTGTGGTATTAGTCGTGCCATCGTATGACCATGTGACAACAATATGGTGCCAAACCCCATAACTAAATGATGTGGCATCTGACACATTAGATTGACCGACACCATTATGCACCGTAAAGGATAAATTTGGATCTGACCCCGAATAAAAGCGGTGCTCATAACCATTTGATTCATCCGTACCAAATAGTCTACCATCAGGACCCGTACCTGTCTGCTTTGCCCACAGACTAATAGAACCCGTTGTTCCCGGCCACGCTGCTAACGGTACCGAAATCCGCTCATTCGACCCATTAAATCGTATAGCCTCATTGATAGGTCCTCGTTGCCCCGTACCAGGTGTATTAACCAACGTTCCATCGTTTCCCCCACTACCTCTATCCGTTAGCGTAGTCCCCGATATATCCACATCGTCCATGGTGTAGTGGCCAACTAAACCATCGTAGAGTGACCACATATTCCTCAATGCAGTTACTTCAGTTTGGTTCAATGCACGGTTGTAAATACGGATATCGTCAAGGTTGCCATTTAGGTATTCGTCATTAGCATTTACCGCGAACAGGAGGTCATCGGTGCTAGACACATTGTTGTTGTATTTCGAGATATCAACACTCGTTTGCGCAACGCCATCAATGTAGAGTTTTGCCGTGGCCCCCACATCAATGACCAAAACCACATGGTGCCAAATGCCATCCCCATAAATAGCATCGTCAGACCATACCACGATATTGTAACCAAGCTGATCAAAGTAGCTAAGGTCCGACGCTAGTAGTTTTACTACGCGTTGATTATAGAGATCCGTAATATACAAATAACCACTATCAACAGTAATGCCCCACGGGTTATTAAATTGGTTGGTAGTATTACCAAGCGAACCAACCTTGCTAACATAACTCAAATCAGACAGTAAACGTTTATGGATCCGACTATTATTTTGATCGGTTACATACAAATTAGTACCATCACTAGACGCGCCTCTAGGATAGCTGAATTGATCGTTGCCACTACCACTTGACCCTATTTTAGAGACATAGCTTAAATTTGAAGCTAAGCGCTTAACGATACGATGGTTAAAGGAATCCATAACATAGATATGTGTACCATCATGTAGGATTCCTCTAGGCTTACCAAATTCATCATTACCACTACCATTAGACCCTATTTCCGAATCATAACTTAAATCAGAACATAGCCTTTTTACTATGCGACTATTACCTGTGTCAGCAACATAAAGATAAGTACCATCGTTTGTGATGCCCCAAGGATCATTAAATTCATCATTACCACTACCACTTGATCCGATTTTTGAATCATAACTTAAATCAGAACATAACCGTTTTTGAATACGATGATTACCCTTATCCGCGATATAAAGAAAAATACCATCACAGGTTATATCCGCAGGTAAGCTGAATTGATCGTCCCCACTACCATTTGATCCAATAGAAGTAACATAGCTAAAGTCTGATAACCGTCTTTTTACGAGCCTATGGTTGCCAGCGTCGGTTATATACAGATAAGTCCCATCATTAGCACTACCTTGTGGTAAATTAAACTGATTGTTACCCGATCCGTATCTGCTAGAAGATATCTCAGATACATAACTTAAATCCGAGATCAACCGTTTTACAACCCGATGATTATTAGTATCCAACACGTAAACATGCGATCCGTACCCGCAAATACCCCTAGGATAATTAAAATTATCGTCACCATATCCATTGGACCCAATTTTAGCCACATAACTTAAATCAGAGCACAACCGTTTTTGAATACGGTTATTGTTTCGGTCTGCAATAAATATGTTAGTATCATCAGTCCATATCTCAGCAGGACCACTAAACTGATCATCGCCTGATCCAGTACTGCCCAAATCAGCCACATAGGACAAATCTGCGCATAGGTGTTTTTTAACCCTATCATTATTACTGTCCATTATATAAAGGGTAGTATCGTCAGTAGTAATACCCCACGGCTGATCAAATTGGTCATTACCACTACCCGTTGTCCCTAGTTTGCTATCATACGACAAATCAGAGCAGGCCCGTTTGACAATCCTATCATTACCCGAATCACAAACGTAAACATAGGTTCCATCAGTAGTTATTCCTAGTGGATCGCTAAATTGATCGTCGCCACTACCACTTGACCCTATTTTAGCTGAGTAACTTAAATCAGAACATAACCGTTTTTGAATACGATGATTACCCTTATCCGCGATATATAGATAGGTATTGTCCGTCGTTATCCCATAAGGGGTGCTAAACTGATCGTTCCCAGATCCGCTCGAGCCGATTTTAGCTACAAAACTTAAATCAGATAACAGGTATTTCAGTAGTCGATTGTTGCCAGAATCCACCACATATAAATAAGTACCGTCACTAGTAGCCGCATAAGGATTATAAAATCTGTCATCAAGCTCCACGATAGCACTTAGAGACCCCTCAGCAGTTAGCCGCAACTTGTAAGCACCTTCTTTGTCTAATATCCCTTGATTCGTTTCGCTATCAGATTTGACCCAAGCACTGATTGAAAAATCGTTAGGACCGGGGTTAATACTACTGTCGTCCAAAACGGTTGCTATGTCATCTGTACCGTCAAACTTGATGGATTCGTTTATTACACCAGCTTCACCAGTAGTGGGTCCGTTTGCCATTGTTGCGTCATTCCCTTCAGATCCTTGATCCTCTATCGTGTTGCCCGTTATATCCGCTGTATCCATTGTCCAGTGCCCTGCAAATTGATCGGACAACAGGTAGGTTGTGGTCGTGGTCGTGGTCGTGGTAGAGGTTGTTAGCGTTGTCGTGCCTAATGCGTAAAGATCAAGCACATCATCTTCATTGATTGCCCGCGAATAAATCCTAAAGTCGTCAATGCGACCCTTGAAGAATTCTACATTCCATTTGGCAATCGCCATCCCTATGTCAGGATTAGATACCGGGGTTGTAAATGTTGCGTCAGTGTCTTTTATTGCACCATTTACATATAGCTTTATCGTCGTGTTAGTGCCATCCCATGCCCACGAAACAACAACATGCTGCCAAGTTGCGTAAGCAAATCCTGCGGCAAGGGTAACCGTCTTGGTTGTTGTCCCATTTCCCATAGTAAAGCTAACATTGCCGTCAGCACTCGAGGAAAATCGGGCCTCATAATTGTTACCATCAGAATGTTCAGTTCCGAATAACCGCACACTGCCCGTGTTATCCGTAACGTACGCCCAAAAACCAATAGACCCCTCAGCCCCAGGCCATGCCGCAATAGGAACTGTTTGGTGCTCATTTAGGCCATCAAACTCGACCGCCTGACTCACAGGCCCATCAACGCCCGTGGTGGGGCTATTTACGAGCGTACCATCTCGGTTATGTGTCGTTTCATCATCAACCGTAGACCCTGAGATATCACCCGTGTCAAACTGATAATGCACCATCAATTGACGGTTAAGTTTTGCAGATCTTTTTCTAAAGGCACCATACGCAGGTAGACGCTGTTTTTGTGCCCTATCGTCTACCTGGTTACTATTAGGGAGTCTATAACGTTTGACCATGCCTTATCCCTTCTTTTTGTACCCGGCCGCGTAAATCGCCTTAGCTTGTTTCTTAGCCAAGTTCACAACTTTGACTTTGGATGCACCACAATACATTTTTCCACTGCTCCCCCACCTGGCGCACCATTTGGTTTTTGTTTTCCAAACCTTTACAGGCATGTTGTTAGTCCTTCCTACTTTGCATGGTATCCCCAATAGCTTACACCATGCCCCAAAAAATCCTAACCTTTATTTTTGGTTTGTCTTTATAATAGGGCCTAAAATATAGAGTCCGCAAATGAGGACCCCGCTATCCCTATCTACTTGATATGATTGATTACAGGTATGCAGGTATCATACCCATAAAATCCTGTAAAGCCATGTAAGCTGTTTTTCATTGACTTTGCCCTAAATAGGCCCGTACCCTTAGATATATGCCATTTTGATCAACTCCGTTTCCCTAAACCCCGAGACCCCTTAGCTTCAATAGTGTTGCTAAGGGGTTTCACTTTTTAGGAGGTTTCAACATGTCACGTTATGATGCCTCACTGTTAGAAATTGATGGCTATCCCATATCCTGGAAAAAGATTGATCTGCCTATTGGGTGTTTTTTTGGTCCAGATCTCGATAAACATATTGTTGCTGCTTACCGCATTGTCGCAGTAGAGCTCAACCATTTGATCGGGTGTGAGTTATTAGGTCTAGGGTCGCAATGGGCGCTTGGAGATCTCCCCCTCAAAACCCCCAGAGGTTATCTAGCCATCACTGATTTCATCCCTTTGCCAAATACCGTAGGCGAAACTCTTTATGGTTATGCCAGTCCTACTGTCTTAAAAGATCGAATCTTGAGTGTTGATATGAAAATACGCAGGGGAATGGATTCTGAATTTCTGCTTACGGTCATGCGCCATGAAATGGGGCATGTATTAGGCCTAGCCCATGATGAAAGACAAGATAGCATCATGTCACGCACTATTGGAATAAATCCTCCCCCCGATGCTCAATTTACCGATCACGACATTTCGCTTTTGCAAAAACTTTATACATAGTATCCCATAGACTAAGGTTCAACTATTAACCCTTTTTGCTCCACAATACGCCCTATCGGTCGCATATTCATTGATCCGTTGTTAAGCACCGATGTTATTTCAAATTGCCATCCAGCCAGCGTTACCCCTTGCCCCGCTTTAAATGGCATTGCCGATAAGTCTCTAATCACTGAAAACGGTTTTACCCGCATCTGCTGAACAGGGGGTTGATCCGGTTTAGCCTTTGGCTTAGGCACCCTCTTTTTAACTTTCGCGTTCTTTCGTTTTCTCTTACGTTGCATATTTTGTCCTTATCGGTGGTATTTTTGCCCACTAGGCTCATAGCGCTTTTTAAGCGGATATTCATACCAAACCCGATAACCATAAGCATCTGTTAAATGACTCAATGTCGGATCCCTCTTTTTATCTATCTCACCTACCCCCCCTTCAATCACTCTGACGCCCTCAAAGTCTTTAATGACATTTGGGGCACTTGTTGGGGCTACCATTAGCCTAGTCTGCTTTGTAAGCGTTCTACATCGACTATTTACGCTATTTATTCGATCCCTTTCTCTTGGGTTCGGTTTAAGCTTCATAATGACCCGATCTTTGCTGTAATAAGCCCATAACCTTCGTTTAATAAGTTCCCAATCAGTTCCTAAAACCGATGCACTCCCTCTTGCGCCCCCCGTATAATCGCCATAGCACTGAATTAAACCTTTGTGCTCTGGATACAAATCAATTAGCTTATCAACTACCCTTAGAGTATTTGAATTCTGTGGGATATAAACCTCCCCAATAACGCCATCCCCCCAAACAGGATCTCCTCCTGTTATCTTTTGCTCAATCATTTGTTCTTGCACCACCACCGCAACCCCCGGATCAACGTTAAAGTCAAAACAAAAATGGATCGGTTTTTCAGGGTCATACTCTAACCGGCCGACATTTACTTTTTCATCAAATGCCCAATATGCACGACCCGAAAAACTTACGAAGTCCCCCCCATACTCCTGGTTATACGTAAGTTCATCTAAATCGCTTTTAGCAGCCTCTATTTCATCTTCGGGTAAAATTTCCTCGGATTTCCAATGGAACACATCCCAATCCGGGTAACGTGCGTGATCGAGCGCGTAAGCCGCTCTAGACTGCGCATCTTTATATAGACTGTAATAATGGTTTCGACCCTCAGGTACCCCTATGAAATCACAAAACCCCCTACGATCTGACAATGAAGGCCGGACATGTTGGGTCCACACATCCTTTTTCATATTACCGTATTCATCCAAAACCCCGCCATCCCAGGGTGTTCCTTCCATGCGCTCCGGCCTATCCATACCCAAAAGGCAAATTAGAGCTCCAGTTACCAATTGGATAGATAGTTGCGTTTCGTTCGGTCTACCCACAACAAATCTGGCAGGTATAAGTGCTTTCAGATCATTCCAATAGATCCGCTTTGCTTGATCTCTAGTTGGGGCTGCAATGAAATAACGAGGATCGGGCCATGGGCGGTAAAAATGGGGTTTATCGCTATTATGGCAATTTAACGCATGCAGTATTATCTTGCGTTTGCCCACTAGCTCCGTTTTTCCACTACGCCTACCCGATGGCACCATATTAAACCGCGCTAAAGACCTCCATAAACGACTTTGCTCATTATGATATTGCAACGGTGTCCAGCGTGGCGTTAATTGTCCTACGTATTCATTACTCCCCAATCTACCAACTAGCCTACGTTGTTTCATTTTTCAGATCCATGTATCCCACAAAAACAATCGTATTTTCCCGTTGCAAACAGTTTTTTGATTGCGGGCCTTACGTTTTCCGACCGATCAACTACCCATAAACATTCTATTCGTGCGGTGTCTTTGCGTCTGCAGCCATTTGCCGCACTCATTCGTGCATTAAACTTGATTACAGGCCAGTTAAGGGGCACGTAAGGGTTATCATAACCCGATAAAACAAATGAACCTTTGATCCGTCGTAGTACACTAACGAGTTCTCGGTACTGATCAACAGAATATGTATATTTATATCCTTGTTCTGCATTAATATAAGGCGGATCACAATAAAATAAAGTTTGAGGTGAGTCCCATTGCCTAATCACGTCCAACGCATCTTTGCACTCAAATGCCACACCTTTTAACCGATAAGCTGTTTTGAGTATGTGTCTTTTCCTATTTTCCCAAGTTGCCGCCGAATTATGACTATATACACTAACACTCCAACCCCCACCATATTTGTTAGCAAAAGACATGCCCAGATTAACATAATAACCCCATGCACGTTCGATTGATGTATATTCGCCGTCAATCGCATTACAAATAAATTGCGCCAATTCGTACTCCTCCCTAGAATAGGCTGTGTTCATAATTTGTGGCAATAAAAACCTACGATCTGTACTTTGCATGACTCGATAGAAATTAATCAGTTGCCCGTCAAGATCATTCAAACATTCCCTATAATGATGGCTATTGTTTGTTCTGGGTAAAGGTTTTGCAAAAAATACCGCAGCACCTCCACAAAACGGTTCTACGTAAACCGTGTGTTTAGGAAGGTATTTCACTATTTTGCTAGCTAACCTTTGTTTGCCTCCATAGTAACTTATGGGTGGTTTTAGCTTCTTGTGGGATACTTTAGTCACGTTTAGCTCTTGGTTTTAGGTATTTCACTTAGCCCCTTGGACTCTACATTTGCGCAACCCATTAAGCGGTTCCGCCTACTCACAAATAAGTCATTAACAAATTTTAGCAACTCTTCACCCTCCTTAATGGTTAGGTGTGGGATGTAATAATCAAGTGAAATCCCTTTATCTGTAACAAGCTGCACACGCGCCCTATATTCCCCAGGTTGCCAATCTTTGTACGTAGTCATAGATAACCCTCTTATTGAGTAACACACGTAGCATTCAAACCAGGATAGTTCCCGGATCCCAATCCCATGGGTACCGTGCTATCCGCGTTACTTGAAAATTTACGCAAGTCCTCAGCTAACTTTCTAACAAAGTCCTCGCCCCAGTCTTCTGTTTCTAGGAATTCTTTTCGGGCTTGTTCCAATCTTTTTATCGTTTGGGTGTATTTGCGTATTTCAGAGTTAAAATTCTCTACTTTGCGAATCATGCGACTCTTGGCGATCTCAGTTAGATACCTACCTTCTCTATCGCCAATTGGTACTTGTCCTTCTTGATCCTCAATCTCTTTGACCGTAAGTAATTTATGGGCAAGTGCAACCCTTATAAACTCCTCTTTGTCATTCGCAACTTCAAGTAAGTCCATCCTTGCCGCATCTAGTTTGCTCTGGTAGCTCGACACTCGCCTTAACATCATTCTATTCAGATTTATTTCCTCATCCAATGACCCTATTTTTGTCAAAACTTCAGCATAAGCTTGTGTTTCCCCTTCTAAATAGTAATTATGCGCATAGATGCCATGGACTACCGAGTCTCTTTGTCGTTCTTTTTTTACCTTCTGTTTCTTAGGCCCTTTGTTCGTCCCCCCATGTAATCGGCACCTGCCATTTTTAAAAACAACCGTGCTTTGGCAGAATCCACGGTTGTTACTTCTTTTAGCTCCACAAACAGGCCTGTCAGGCTTTTTACGTGGTTTTTTTGGCTTCTTTGGTTCCGTACTTTTATCTCTAACCCTGCCAACTAGTTCACGTTTGGGCATTCTTTGTCTTTTCCTTGTTTAGTACCACCAACACAAAAAGTTTAAGGGTTAAGGCCAGAAAAGTTAAAAGTTAAAAGTTAAAAGTTAAAAGTTAAAAGTTAAAAGTTAAAAGCTAAAAGTTAAAAGTTAAAAGCTAAGAGGTACGAGTTAAAAAGGCTACAATGGTTTAGTTACACGTCCATTTACCTAGTAGCCATTACAGTTTATCTGGTAGTCTATCTTGTTCTGGTATTACTTGTTTTTTTCTCGGTTGTGGGGTACTTTCTTGATTTGGAGGTTCGCCTGTTTCTAAGACTTCTAGTATGATGTTTAGGGTTTTAACTGTTCTGTCTACTAGTCTATACTGCTTGTTTAAGATTGTTTCTTGCTTCGTTTTAAGGTCTTCTTTGGTTTGATTTAGATCTTCAATAGATGTTTGTAGTTTTTTTATTTTTTCATCCAGCAATAATAGTCGGGAATGCATCAGGTCTATTTGATTTGTGGTAATTTCTGCTGGATTTGATTTTTCTTTATCCATTTTATTTCCTCAATCTATGGGATATTTACTTAGGTGTCCACATAAGCTGTATTGCTACGTCTTTATCTGCAGCTAATTCTTCATTGACTCTGTGACTAAACATGCTAGCTAGCTGAATAGTGGCATCAATAGACCCTCTTTTATACGCTTGGCGGATTAAGTTAGCTGCGGTCTCTTTTGATAGCAATTCATCCCCCCGTTTTAAGCTGTTGCTCACCCACACATCAAACTGGCCTCCATGGAAATCTTTTAATGTGTCCCCCTTTGCTGCCTTTTCATTCATTTTGATTTTTTCCTTTTCGCGGGATAGTAGCCTCAAAACACCATCGGCATTCGGGACAATAGATAACATGTCCCACCCAATCAATTTCGATCGTAACATCGTCCTCCATGATCAGAAGCTTAGATAACCGCATAAAGTAATTTTTAGGAATATCTAGATATGCTTTTATCTTGAGTCTGAGATCTTGATTTTTACATCTAGGGCACTCCTTAACTAGCACGTATGACCTGCTATTCGCCCCCCTAGTAGTTTCCATGTCATTGCGTCCCTAATTCGTTTTTCCACTTTCTATAGATTTCAGCACACTGGCATATGCCCGTAACGTGTCAATAAGCTTTTCCACACCGTCATGCGTAAATTGCAACCCCCAAATAGGCTCGTAAAATAACATGCTAACATTACGCTTATGCCTATCTATAGTCACCACAAACGCGTTCCCGGTATCTAGTTTCGGCTCATGTGTAGGGAATTCAGGTTCGTCCATTTAAATGTATCCCATATTTTTTGCGCGTGAATATCCGTTGACGTTTTAATACTATCCTCAATTATGCGTACTAATTGACGACATTGATTGCATCGATGATTGATCAGCCTATCCTCGATCCAGACTACCCTGCCACAATATGTGCATAGGCCGTACCCATCAGATCTGTGGGGAATCCATCGCCGAGGAATCGAGATAAGCCCTATGAACTTCAGATACATGCGGTACGGTTCCCAACTTATCTCAGGTACATGCCAGTTTTCCGGGAAAAGCCCCCAGATCTCGATAAACACTGGTGCCCTTTTTGCCCTTTTTGCCAGCACCTCTTTTCGCCCCAGCCATATCATTCGAAAGTCTCCACTGGATAATACACACGGACTTTACGGGTTGATCGCATATCTCCCCAAAGACCGGATCTCTTGACCAATCTCTTTTTCAATAGCTTCTTTTCAGCTAGCCTGATAAGTGTGTTACGCGTCAAGATCGAATCTCCATTTAAGAGATGCCTCACGTCATCCACTTCGATTCCTCCCGTCATTTGGCCCCCCACAATATGCCCGAGCAAAATTTTTTCGTTAGGTGTCACTTTGTAACCCTTCCAATCCACTCTAGGATAATGCATAGAATACCTCCTAAACTATCTTTTGGATATTGATTAGTTTTGGCTGATAACGCTCATCACATCTAATCGTGTTGTCGCGGCCTATAACGCCTACTAACTTATCAGTGCCCCCATTACCCGGATAGTTCGCTACATGTATTCTGTCACGCAGTAGCGCCTCCAAGCGGCGTCTTTTTTGCTGCCAATTAGTATCCAGATTCTCAAGTTCCTTGCCTGACAATTCCACACATGTAGTAATAATGACTTCAAGTGTAGCTTCAACTTGATAACGTTCTTTTTCGTGATCAACCATTGGTACCCCCCATATCATTTTAGGCTTGGCATTTAGGCCTTTAGAATATCCCAAACACTGAATAAAAAATGGGCATGGGTGCCATAGGCCCGCACCACTACATAGCACATTAACCGAAAGATTATCCGGCCTTTTGCGGTAATAGCGACAATACGACACTCACAACCCCTAATTAGTCTGGTTTTCGTGAAATGCCCTATTATCTCTATTATTTGATTATTCGCAACCGGGATTTTTGGCGAAAGAAACAAAAAAACCCGACCTTGGGGATCGGGTTTTGGGAGGGAGGCTTTAAACCTACCACTGATCAGCCTCATAATACGGCCAAAATCCATCCAATAAGGCCTCATTATATTCCGCCATGTCCACACGACTTGGCGCTCTATCAGTAGGGATAATCCAAACAGTTCTGCCATATCGTTGGATTTTAAAAGTTAAAAAACTCAATGAATAACGTCTACACAGAAATTCAGACGCACGGGTTGCGTCCAGTTCAGTCGCGGAGTTGGAACAAGCGATAAAATTTTTGATGTTTAGGGAGTGAAGTTTGATTTTGCTAGTTGATGTATTCATTTTATCCCTCTCGGTTTGTTGTTTGCGTTATAAGATCAGTGTAGCATTGACATTGTGTCTGTCAACACAATTTTTGTGACTATCCCATAAAAATAAAAAACCCACCGTTTGGGGTAGGCTCTTTATCTTTAGAGAAAGTCCCCCATTTTAACAAGTAAATGTTTGCCACCCACAAGAGGGTTTACTTGGGTCTTTTCTATGCGTTACAGCACCGTATTGTTCGCACTGGTACCAACCCGTAATTGATAGATTTTGCTTTATTTTAGCCCCACAACTAGGACACACGCCCTTTGCAACAATTGCTCGGGCCTTCACATAGCGTCGTTCGTCCCGCTCCTTAGTGCTTAGATTTAATCCTGATTGACATTTTGATACATTGCGCTTCGCCATTTCATTTTTCCTTTGTTGCTTCCCTTTATATAACTATAGTGACACAATTTTTGTGCCTGTCAACACAATTACTGTTACTTTTGTGATTATTTTTCGGGAATATAAGAAGGAATGATTATGACTACTAACCAGCTACAATCTAAGCATTTTATTAGTCTGCCGTCCAATAATAACTTCTTACTACAACATTTTGGACAACATTTGATATGATGTTTGATAGCCTTGATTGACACGTACCCCCCAAAAGCAAAACCCGTGGTAGGGATAAGCCACGGGTTTTGTACTACTCATTGACACAGTTCCAGAAGAGTGACCCCTAGGTTACCCCTCTAAGAACCCAAAAGGCAAGCTATTTCTTGCCCTTTTTATTAGCCAACAAATCTCCGGCTTGGCGATGAATCATTTCATTCAAACAATTCTGGTAGGACAGGTTCATGCCCCTCTCTGTTTCTTTGGCTGTTTTCCAAGCTAAAAACGCTTCTAGAATATCCCCTCTCAAGGTTACTGAAAACCGTAGCTGGTTTTTTTTACTTGTTTTCTTCTTCATAGCACCCTCATATTTCTAAACTGGCTATGATTTCCTTAGCTTTTGCGGGAACGTGGTCCCATACATTATTCATAACCAGCCACTTCGCAGCACGCTCTGGATTGATTTCTTCATAGCGCTCTATTGATCCCTCGTATGCCGTAAACGAATTCAAAATAAATTTACCGCTTGCAGTGAAATACAACCACTCTCCATACCTGTCATGCTTGATTCCTTCAAACTTTTCGGCCTTATCCGCATCAAACCATCTGCCTGTATCATCCGTAAGTGCTATTCTTTTCATTTCAAAACCTCCTTACTAACGCCATTATGGCGCCTTTGCTCGGATTGTCTGCCAGCATTTCAGCTACTGCCTCGTCATGGAGGCCATTTTTTTCCATGATTACTTTGATGGCATCTACGAGGTCTGCCTGAAGATCTTGACTTTTGAATTCCAGATCCCACAATTCAGATTCGTCATCAACCGGCGCGGTCGTTTCAATGTAATCATCGGTAACTACAATGACTTTCACATATTTTCGGCTAGCATTTTTTCGGCAGCTACCAGAATAGTAATCGCCAGCAAATTCCAACACGTCCCCCGCACCAAGTTCAAGAGGCATTTCCGCCCATTTGCCCGATCCTCGTGACCAAAATTCTCTCGATAATCCTCCTGGCGCTCTACGATCTTTCTTGACCGTAGCTATCCAGCTACGGCCCCTCTTATGCGTCTCATAGTTAAAATTTTCAATGCACTGGGTTTCAATTGGTAGTCTCATTTTCATCTCCTATTCAGCCTCATCACAACCGGACCAGTGACAATTCACCCAACAATGACAGAGTGTGTCCCCAAATGCCTCGCCATGGCCCGCTTCACACAACACATAAGCGCTACCATCACTAAAATAATACTTAACTGAGAAATAGTCCTCAGTTGTGGTTTTTGTGTCCGATAATGCCTCTAAAGTATCCTCTATATGGGTGCCTTCCTCATCTCGCATACTCCCTGAAAACCTATTCTCAATTTCTTTCGCTATCGTCATTTTGATTTCCTCCGTTGCTCCTATTATTATAGTAACACAAAAATTGTGACTGTCAACACAACTTTTTATCTATTGCACTTTTGAGTATGGGATACTATATATTAATTGGGAGGTCACATGGAAACGAAGGAACTAAAAGAGAAAATCATCAAATTTTTGGAGCACTTAGCCGACCAAATAGATCACGAATGCGAGATGAGTTATCATACCAAAACGGCAAGAGGTGAGACTTTCAGTAAAAAATCCTACAAAAACATATACCTACACTTTTTAGAGCGGGCCTACACAGTAGGGCTACGCGACGGATACAATAAAGGTTACAATAATGGCAGAGATGTTATGCTCAAGAGCTGTACGGCGGCCATGAATCACAAGTTAGAACTATTAAAAAATAAGGCCGAGAAACGATAAACCCGGCCTTACTCTCAATCGTATTTGTGAAATCTGGTTTCACATACTACCATTTTCCAGCGCATGGAAAAGCCTCTAAAACCCCACCTAAGACCCGTGTAGCGCGTTTAACGCTACACAGATACCCCCCCTTTTACGGTTCATACGGTTTGCGGTTACACTACGTCTTGGCATGTTGCTCTGTGTAGAATATCGTTTTCGGCATTATGTGCAACTAAAAATTATTCAAATCCCACTTTTTCAGCTAGCCATAGAGGAATCATCAATTGCCCCACATCGCCAATGGCACTTTTTTTCCAAATTTCAGAGTTATCATGGATCAGGCTATCCGCGATCCACGCCTCCACTGTTTCGTACTCAACTAGCACAGCTTTGTCCGTTTTGGCTTTAACTTGTGCCATTTGGATCCAGTAGTCTTTCATTCTATTCCCGCAATCCGCAGACCTCAAAAAGAAGATCTGCTACATCTGGATGTTGCTTCTCATTTTGCTCGATCCACTCAAGCACTCTATCCATTACCCTTGTCCGACATATTTGGGTAGATTTATCGATAGATGCAATAAACGTGTCGAGAAGTTGCTTTCTATCTTCTTTTTCTTTTATGTGCTGCCGGCTCAAAATTTCCCTTCCTGTCGTGGCGGGTAAATGGCACCATTCATATTTCATTGTATGAGTATCATAAAGGAGCACTGATGGCCTAGAATTCAGATTGTATTCATTAGCCTCTAGGCGCATTATCGGGCCACTATTCACTACTATTTGCTTCTCAGGACCAATTGCTAAAAACCGCCTATGCACATCACCACATACGATCAATTCATAGCCCGGATAATCATTGATTAGATCCCTCACATTATAATAACTATGGCCCGGATAGACCTCCTCTTTCGCAATCGGCGCGTGGACAACTAAAGCATACCGTGGTTCGTACCGTTGCCCTAAATCGTCTTTTTCTATTGAGGGGATCTCCTCGCCCCAATGACACCCCCGCACACACCACGGTCTGTCAGGTTTTCCAGCACCAAACCAAACACCTTTACGACTCAGAAGTTTTATCAGTCCGGCTTTCGCTAGCACACCTAAATTCGTAGCATCCCTTCCCCCCTCAGAACGCATATACATGTCGTGCTGTCCATACACAGCATAAACTTTAACACTCTTATGTGCCATTAGTGCTGTCATTAAGCGGGGCAATAAATACCAATCTCTAGGCTTATCACCAAAATCGCCCGCAATAAGCACTATAGCATCATGTTCTGCCGCGAAATCCAAGATCGAATTAAATTTTCCGATACTCGTTTCAAGTACATTATCTAACCGCGCCGTTGTTTGGTGGCTCGTAAAATGACAGTCACCACATAAAACAAATTTCATTAGTTACCCCCTCAATCTGTCAGTCCATCAATAACATAGCTCAGTGTCTCATCATCCACCGGCGTAAAACACGTAGGACACACCCCTAATTCGTCTAATAGTTGCGCATACTGATTGCTTTCATCTAACAAGTCTTCAGTAGCCATCTCTACTTCCTCGGCCGCAAAAACGACCGCCTCACACTGTTTCGCTTTGCCTTCAAGCTCACTAAACCGGTTGCTCATTCGGGTTATTTTGCACAAGGTCTGATCAATCAATTTTAAGGCCTCTACTTTGCCGATAATATGATTAGAGGCTCCCACATCCGACAGTATCCGCCCAATTGCGTCTTGGTTTTTTTCTATCTTGCTTCGAACGGCCTGTGTCGTTAGGACCGCCCCCATTAGACCCTCTAACGTTTCCACCCCCTCAAGCTTCGCTAGGTACTTCTCAGCCACAGTTATTTTTGATATGACCAGATCTAGTTCAGCTCGATTGTTCACCTTCTTATTGTAGGCATCTCTTACAATTGCCGCCTCTTTGATAAGTTGCTCAATCTCTGGTAAGCACGTATACCCGTCAAGCTGATACTTCGTTTTCTCTAATTGCCCCTTTAGGGTTGTGATAGTTGACTTATTTTGCTTTCGTCTCTTATTGAGTTCTGTGGCCCATAGATCAGCATGATCCAAATCCACTGCCTGGTTCACAGCACGGGACACCTCACCAGTTCCCGCAGTGATTAGGTAAGGTTGGTCTAGCTGGTTTTGAATATTCAGATCGCAAATGTTTAGGGCCTCAAGAATTTTATCAGGCACCTGACTATTCGTCTTGCCCCACTGCGCTTTGCTACCCTCGGGATGGCACAGTGAGAACTCTACACTATCGCCTAGCGCTTTGCTAATTGTGATTACATATCCTTCCGTCGTTTCAGCCTCTACACTCGTTACATCCCCTTTCTCGCACCAATAACTGTGCACTTTGTCCCCTCGTGGCCGGTTCGTACATAACCACTCCAACGCCCTTTTTATATTCGTTTTCCCGGCTTGCCCCCTACCAACAATGACATTCACTCCTTCAGAAAATTCTATGACTGTGTTTTTGTGACTTCTAAAATTAACTAGTGTTAGTTTCTTTAACATGTATCCCCACTTTGTTTTTATAATGAACAATCTCTAGGCAGGTTTGACTAATACGCCCAATAGGATTTGTAACCCTCAACACCCAAGAACGTCCTAATGTCTTTGCCATCCACATCGTAACCAGTAGACGCCCATCCCGGACTTCTCTGAGTAGCAAAGAGCTCGATTCGTGGCACATCCCCATAAAGCTTTACAATCCTTTTACGCGTGACTCCGGGCTTTCTAGAGTGCCTTTGACGCCTGGACATAATGACTGAATGGACAGATCTAGACACCCGTGGGAGGTTGCCTTTCACGCCCAAAAAACAGACCTCACAATTAGCACGTGTGTAATAGCCTCCCCCCATGAACAGCGTATTCACGCGCAAGTTATATTTCACCCAAACAAACGCCACGGTCTTAAACCGAAATCCCCAGGAGCGCAAGACAGATAATCCTTCTTTTAGCTTCGGAAAAGTAACCCACATGAAACACGCTGAGTCTTCGGCTGCTATGTTACCCACTGGGAGGGTAACTAAGGCTTTATCTGTTAGCTGCGGATATTTTTTAGCGGCCGCACCATTAACCCCCTGATTACGATAAGTCCACGGCGGATCTGCGTAGATTATATTATATCTGGTTTCCATGCGTTCTTTAGGAATTCAATCGATTGAGGCGCGCACCAATTCAGCCACTGCTCAAGATCACAAATAGTAAGTATGGGGTAGGTCTCTAATTTAATCAAAATAGTATTATGGGTGTATCGCCCGTTGTATTTCGATAACTCGAGTATTAAACGTTTTTCCATGAGCACGCAAGGATTTCGACTGGTACGCTTAAAAAGAATAATAGCATGCCTCCTTCCGGCATCCTTGCACTCTTGCACCGCCTTAACCCACCAACTGTACAAAATCGGCTCGCGGGTCTTCTTAAGCTTATCAAGTCCCTGGAGAACGCTTATAACAGCATATCCGGCTTTCTTTCCTTTTTTCGGGGTATACCCATTTTTACATTCAACTAAAATGTAATCAAAAAAGTACTGAACACGTGGATTATTTGCGCATAGATCCCCCGCTTGGTTGTAGGTATCTTTATCGTACTTTTTCCGTTGCGTAAATCGGCCCCCGCTTGCTGAGGTTCGCCATACTAGATCATCCCGTTCATTTTCCGATAACCACAAACTTAAGCGCTTTGCGCAATCCCGCTCAAATTGCGGGCCTTTTTTGTTTGCCATAAAGTAGCCTACTATTGCCGTTTTAACCCAAAATAATAAATCCACTTCGAAAATGTATCCTCTTTAAAAAAGCTTCTGAAATCCAACGTGTCAAAGACCTCAACAAAATCATCAATACAGAATGTATCATGCTGAATAATAGGGTGCAAAACTTTGGTGATGGGTAAGTCCACCAATTCAAGATTACGTTTATAGATTCTCTGCCCCTCTTTACTCTCAATCTTCTCCAGAAATGACCCTTTAAGTTCTCCTCTGAGGTACTTTAGAGCTCTGCTGTTCTCACTTTTTGCAGGGTCCGCAATGCCCGCAATACCCTTGATAGTATCACTCTGACAACCCCCTAAAGCCTTTGCGTTTGTCCAGTTTTCAGGGATTATCCCATACCGCTCAATAAACTGCTTTTGAGTAAATACCTTCTTATTTGCATAAATAGATACATTAGAACGTAATAGTTGGTACAAATCTTTATCCGTACTAACTATCACCCAATGAATATTATAAGACCACTCTGGAGGCTTTTTGCTATTTAGTAATACCAATGCAATTGCGTCATCAGCCTCTAGCCCCACATAAAGAATATTATTTTGAAACCCTAACTTTGGTAGCCAAATTTTTCGCAGAACGGCCAGTTGATCATATAACGCTTCGCGATCAAGAACCTCGCCTGTACTGAGCACTTTTCCATTATTTCTAGGCCTAGATTTGTAATTCGTATAAAGTTTCTTTCGAATACTCCTCCGACTATCCCAGCAAAAAATAAATTTATTCGTCTTAAACTTTTCTGCGAGTGTTAAAATCTGATAGAGAAATCCATAGATGACCCCTGTTTTTCGCCCATGGTAACCAAGTTCCCCCATGGCATGGAAAACAGCATACCCAACACTATGCACATCAATAATTATCGCATTTTCATCTGGATTTCGCATAGACTAATAAATCCTATCAACCCGTGTGTCCTCCTCCTTTTCGTACTGCTCCACATTGAGATAAATAAGTTTATCACCTCTAGACCGTAAACAAACACATTTTATCACATCTAGAGTGATTTGGGTTGCTTTGATTCCGATAGTTAGAGGATACTCCTGATAGCAACGTTCTTTACAAGCTTGCCAGTAGCCATCAATTTCTGTTAAATCTCCCCGTTCATAGCGGGGAGTAAATAAAGAGCACTGAATAAGCACTGCACACAAAATCAACAAAACAGGCCTCATCTTCAAAACCTCACTTTAGGTTTCCGCTGCGTTCTAAAATGGTCTTCTATGTGGTTATATAACGTTACTACCTTATCCCTCAGTACGAGTTCAAGCTCATATTGTTCAATATACCGAATCGCAGGACCCATCATACCGAACTCCCTATCTATACAATCATATGTTTTTGATCCTAAAGTATCTTTTAGCCACTGTAAATTGCCACGGATATCATCAATTCCCTGCCCAAAAAGGATATAAAAGGGGACTTCTCGAAAAGGATCATCACATGAGTTTTTGATAATGCGTGCAATCGATTTAATCCCTACTATTTTCTCAACCACTGACTTTCCCATTTTCCACGTTTTCTTTATCTTTCCTCCCTTATAATCCGGTGCAACCCTCATTCTAATAGAAGAGTAGTATTTTACGGCATTCCCGCCCGGCGTTGTTTTTGCTCCGCCACCCCCAAAACTTTCCTGCTCCTGATTGGCACAGGCGACTACCCAACCCTCATGTTTGATGTGTCTAGCAAGTTTGCGAAATAATTCGTGAAATTTTTGGGCCCGTTTTGCTGCTGCCATCTTATGATCATCCTCAATTTCCGCTAACGTAGAGAATGCTGCCAAGCTATCCTCACACCTAGCGCATATCGCATTTTTCTTTGGAGGCCTCGGCACCCAATCAAACAAGGCCCGTTCAAGCTCGTCAACCGTTTCAGGCCGGTTGTACTCCTCCGGCTCAAGGGTCAGACCACACTTCGCTGCATATGCCGTGTCAAGCCTTGCCTCGGGATCGTCATACATAACAACCCCACCTTTGGCTTTTACACTTGCACCGATCTCGGCTAGGATTGCCGTTTTTCCCGACGAACTAGGCCCAAACACCTCAACAATAACCCCCGCTGGAATACCTCCCCCATACGTTCTATTTGCACTAATAGCCAGATCTAAAAGAGTGCTACCAGTACTTACAACCCCTCTCTCAAAATCCCCCGTATTGATGATCCCCTCTTTTTTGATTTCCCTATTTTTTATTGTATTCTCGATATCCGCAATCTGGGGATTGTCTTTGGGTTTTGGTCTTTTGGTTGCTTTTTTCTTAGTTGATTTTTTGAGTGCTTTAGAATCATGCACTAGGCTACGTTTCGCCATAGATTGCTTGCCTTGACTGTCTGGAGGTTGATTCGGTAGGACTACCTGACTAGATTCCGACCACGTCCGCGCCCTGTGGGTTTAGCACCTCTTGTGACCCTTCCTGCAGCCCGTGTTCTGGCTGGAGGCATGTCTTCTACTTTCGCCCGTCTAACGCGCCCTGATGACTTCTCACTAGCTGTTCGTCGCCCCCGCCCATTAGCACCATTACCTTTAGCTATCGTACTTCCGCCACGCCCTGAACGTCTTGTTTTTGGGGGCTCCTCCTCAGCTATACCCTCCTCACCGTCCTCAATCGTTTGCTCCGCCAGCAACTTTTGATTTAAGTCTGTGCATGCCTCCCAATGCTCACAATCCTCGCACTCCTCAAGCTCGTAGGCATCTTGACCATATTCCCCACCTGCAGGACACACTATTTCACCCGTACCGCTTGGGGCTTTCAAACTTTCGGGTAATTCATCCTCCGGCCCAAACCCCTGCTCAGGATCCTCTTTTTGTTTTCTAGTGCTTCTTTTACCAGTCGCTTTGGCACTCCCCATCGCTGATTTAGCCGCACCTCTAGAACTCCTAGCACTCTTTGTTCCGCTGGCCTGTTTTGGAGGCTCGTCAGCTTGTTCCTCAGTTGCTTCGTTCCAAAATGCTGCGTAAACCTCGTCATAAGTCGGGATATGGATCAAATCATCCAATTGGTACGCTTGGTCTAGAAGTTCTTGCTCAATTTCATATTTTCGCGGAATCAATTGGTGGCCAATAAATTTTGTATTAAACCCAGTACCTTCACGCGTAAATTTAATTGAATAACCGTCCTCTTGATCCGCAATCATTTTGAGCTTTGGCGCACCTTGTTCTATTTCTCGAGCGGAACTCTGAGCCAGCTTATCCAGATGCTGACCCATCAAATAGTAAGAGGTATGCCAGACTTGAACACCTTTTTCCTCCTCTTTACTGGAATCATAAACAACCACATTGTAAATAGTCCGTGGGTAACCACTTGGGCGTAGAGACTTGATTACGTCCTCATCAGCATTTGCACTTTTTGTGAGCTTTTTACGGTACTCACAGATAGGGCAGGGTCTGCCAAATGTTTTCTCAAGACAAATAAACGTCTGACCCTCTATATCCCCCACATTACGGTGTTCATAGACTTCCAACACATAAGTGGGTGTTCCTTCATCCACGTCAGGATCGTTTGGTCCTGCTATATAGGGAATTATGTCGATATCATGATCCCCTTTATCACACTTCCAAAAATTAACTCCTTGCAGATTTTGTTTAAAAAATCCTAAGCCACCACCCTCAACCTTTTGTCGGCTCTTTTGGTGCCTGGCCATATAGGCTTGTCTCCGTTGTTCCCGTGCGTTCATTTTATCCTCTCTTTTTTGCTAATATAGCAGGGTATTCATCTGTTATTTTGTCAGCTTTTCGTCTAAGTTCTTGACGTTTTTCAATAACACGTCTGCGGTTATAATTACTAGTTGCCATCTCAGCCATAGCTAGCGTCTGCTTATAACGATTTTTACCTCTAAGCAATGCCTGAATAGTTAACGCTTGCCTAAGCTGATACTCATCAACAACGTGCTTTAAACGCAAAATATCCCCTAAACGCAGATTATTTAAGCGTTGCTCTCGCAAAACAACATCCAGTTGCTCAGCAGATATCGCATCATAAGCAACTAGAATTTCTCCAAGTTTATCGTGACTCATGCTTGATCACATCCACTAGCACAGATAGAGCTCTATTAATGGAATCATACATCTTGGTATGCTCTTGATTCGCTTCTAGACTTGCAACACTCAACTTATGCAGCCGATCAACAAGTTCAGCACTGCGTTTTCTTTCCATATAATGCAGCGCAAACCCAATTGCCCCGAAAGCAAACCCCGGCCCGTACTCCGCTATTTTAGCAAGTAACGAGTCCATTACGTTACCAAACCGCGTTTTTGTTTGGTCTTCTGGTGCTTTGCAAATGCTTTTTTAGCCGTCTTTCGCCTATTAGCTATGATTTCTTCTTTGACAATTGGTGGGGCTGTATTTGCCGCATAAAAGCCCCCTAATGCTAGTTTGCTTAGGGCTTTCAATGCATCTCTTCGGTGATCCATTGCCTCTTTAGCGGCCTTCATTCGCGCTACACGGTATTTCGCATTATTCAAAACTTCTTGGGCCTCTTGGTGCTCAACCTGCATTTTGATCGTGGATTTGACGCTACTTTCAGCAATTTTATCTAGATTATATCCTTTTGGATCGGCGCGAATCATCAAATCAAGATCTGCAGCAACAAGTTCGAGCTGTTCTTTCGCTTGGTCCTTTTCCAGTTCGCTAATTGCATGTTTCTCAGCCCAATAACGGAAAAGTTCGGTGTGACGTTCCCACTCCTTAGGTAGATTTAATTTGTCTATTTTTACATCCTGAGAAAGCGTTCTCTCCATATTATCTCACCGCTTGCGTGCTAGCCAACAGGCCTGTGTTATGCCTGGTCTCCCCGTTGCTTGAAAGCTACTAGCAAAGAGATCAATCATCGTGCAAGCCTTGTTAGCATTTTTATTTCCCGCCAATATATCCCGTTCAAGACATGCAAGCAACGCATATCTGACATCCTCAGCCATATTTGCATTTAGACCCTTAATCAGCTCTGAAACCTCTTTCCAAGGCCTTCCATAGATCAATGCCTGATAGAGCGCATACACTTTAGTCTCATTATAATGGTATCCCATAATAAGCTCTAATTGCTCTTTTTTATCTGGGATCCCCATAATAGAATCTAGCATGACCAACGCTTGCCTCGGGCTACCCCCAGCATTATCCACGATCGCCTCAACAATAGATTTATCTAATTTGAGCTTTTCCTCTTTCATGACCTTAGTCAAAAAGGGAACTAAAGACCGTTTTTGGACTTTATTTACTTTAAAGACGGTACAGCGGTTTTTGACGGACCTCAGGAGTTTTTCAGGTTCCGTTGTGCACAAAATAAAGTAGTTATCAGGTGGAGGTTCTTCTAAAAGCTCTAACATTGCGTTTTGGAATTCATTCGTGGCTTTATGAACTTCATTCAAAATAATCACACGACATGTCCCCAAAGGTGCTACATAGCAGATATCAATAATCATCCTTGCCGCATCAATGCCCCTCATATCCGAGATATTGAGTTCCTTGCAGTTCATTCCACCGGCCCCAAGTTCCCTAGCAATGATCCTTGCAAGTGTTGTTTTCCCGCAACCTGATGGACCGCAAAGCAGAGTAGAGGCCACATAGCCCTGTTTGCGCCCTAAAGCTGCTTTGATTGCCTTAATAGCACTTACGTTGCCAATCATGTCTTCAAAAACTTGTGGGCGATATTTTTTGTCTAGTGTGTCTACCATTGTTATTTCCCCTCATACTCCCAGTATCCCGTGTTCTTTCTAATCAAAGGTCGTTTATAAAACCATGCTTGATCAATTTCGGATGCTTCAGGCTCAATGCGAAGTGGAACATTTACCCACTCAAATCTTTCACGGATCTTATCCTCCATTATATATTGAGTCATGTCTAGCACATCATGCAATTCAGGGGCATGCATATCATATAGTATCTCGTCATGGATTTGGCCCATAAGTTTTGTTTGCCATCTGGTTTGGCAAAGCTTGTTCAGTTCAATATAGGACCACATGAGCAAATGAAATGCAGTCCCTTGCACAGCACTATTAAAAATCATGTTATTTGATAATAGGCCTGTTCTGCGAAATCCAAAAGCCATCTCAACCCAACCGTGTTTTTGGTACTCTTTGACAAGCTTATTTTGCCACTCCCTAAGAACAGCAAACTGCTCCCAAAACCACGTTTCTATCGATTGCACGTGGTCTACAAACTGTTTCCAGTGCATTGACACAGTTGCTACACGACCTCTTAGCTTCATTTTGGTCTTTCGGTCTTTGCCCTCTAAAACGCCACACTCCTTTAAATGCTCTCGTACTGTTTGCCCGTCTTTGAGCTCTAAATCAATACACGTATCCCATAGTTTTTGTGCACATGATAGGTAATAGCTGCCGTAAATCTGCGCAAAAACAAAACCACCTTTGATATGGAAACGGATTGTCTTGGTGATTAGCTTTGGATCTACTGCCCAAATTTTCGATCCGATATCCAAATGCATATCGCTCTTATCTTGCGAGCAATACCACATGAGTTTCGGATCTTGACTTAGAATAGCCGCGACTCTCACCTCCTGGCTACCGTAGTCAGCCGTGACTATCCGTCGCCCTTTACTTGGGTAGATTCCTTTACGCGTTGCCGCTTTTCCCTCCTCATCTCGATTAGGCACGTTTTGAAAATTAGGATCAACCGAACTCCCACGATAGGTGCGTGTCGTATGAAGATAGAACATAGGATGCATAAAGCCCTGTAAGTCTACCCCTCGCGTAAATTGGGCGAGATAGGTATGGATTATCTTGTACAGCTTTCGGCGCCTGACAAGATCTTGCGCCCACGGATTATCAATGGTCTCTAATACCTCATGATCCACCGATAATTGGCCCGTAGCCGTATATTTTGTCTTGGATGGCTTGATTATCTCATAGATTACCGTTTTCAGGTCCTTTGTAGAAAAATCCTTTTTCTTAATCTCTAAACGTTTCCCGGTCAGCTTCATGAACTGCTTTGCAACTTTACCCCTCGTTAGACGCTTTTCATAGAATACTAGTTGCTGTAAAAGTGCTTCACGTGTTTTGGTATAATAGTCCAAATCAAGGCGAATACCACGAACTGTAGCATCATTCAGAGCAATAATTCCCGGCATGGTTACAGTAGCAAATGCACTTGCTCTCTTACCTTTATCTTTCGCCAATACTTGCTGATCTTCATAAAGCCAGTATGTAACCAATGCATCAACACCATTGTAAGTCAATAATTTATCCAGTGGGACCATATCTAATTGATTTAGCTGAGTCCCTTCATGGCAATTCACCATAAAAGGTAAGAGTTCTTTTTCATATCCTTCTATCCCATAGTTTATGTATGCTTGAAATTTAAGGCCCGTGTATTTCTCACGACAATCAAGCACATGCGCTGCGTTCATTGTGCACCAATGCCAATTTTTAACCGTGGTACCCAAAACAACCCGCGTCCATAGGTCTTCGAACTGGAGATTATGAGCGACTTTCTGGATGTTATTATGTTGCATTATTTGGGCTAATAGATAGATAATTTCGTCTTGCTCGGCTTCCCTAAAATGTCCTGTATAGCTTACTGGGAAAGCAAAGGCCTGATCATCACTTGTTGCCATAGCACACGACCAAATACACTGGTCAGGCCCTCTATGAGGTTTTAAACTACTTGCCTCGTAATCAAACGCAAGCGGGTAAATATGACTCTCAGCCCTATCTAGAAGCCCTCCCAAGTACCATATGACTTTCTCATAGGTATCTAAAATATTTATCCTAGAGTTAAGGTCTTCATGCCAGTAAGGTTCCCACTCAGAACGCTCAACTGCAAACTCTAACCCTCGTTCAAACACTGATACTTTGTTGATATCCTTCTCAGCCCGTAAAGCAAAACTAGGATGATACATAGGAATAACCCACGCACCGGTTTCTTTATCCGGTATGCACAGTTGATTCCATCGATAGACCTCATTATGGCTAAATCGGCCTCCATAAAAACTTTTGATTGCAGAACTCCCCAAAAGCCATATACAGTTCGGTTTAAACGCGTCTATAGTTTCTTTGACTTTATGCCTACAATAAACAATCTCCCGCGGAGTGGGCGTTCTATTAGCCGGAGGACGGCAATTAATTGCATTGATGAGTCTGCAGTCTTTATGGAGATCTATCCCATAGTCTTTTAAATATCTCTCCAGGAGTTGGCCAGACTCCCCCACAAACTGTTTGCCCATTTCATCCTCAGTAACTCCTGGGGCCTCACCTATTATAAGGATTCCTTTGCTCCCTTCTCCCGTAGCCCCCATTTTTGGGGACCTCACCTCTTTATATAGTTTGCATTTCTCGCAAGGACTATTTAATTTATCTAGGATTTCTTTGGAGGTTTTTCCAGTAAAGAAGCTTTTGATCATCGGCCACCGTCATTTTTGTTCCCCTATCCCATACTACACTCTTTGGAGGCCGATCAAGGTTGAATACTGATTATTATGGACCATGATAGAATTTTCACCAAGTATCACATCTGAATCCTGGCCATTTAAAGCCTCACCTAGATATATTGGACTAATCCTAAATGATTGCGGTTTTTTAATTTTTAATTCTGGAATATCACAAAAAACTCGAATAGCTCCACTATCCTTTTGCGCTGTTATGGTGACCCTTTTAGGTTCCATTAAGACCTCGATAGTCTTTTCGATTAAATGACCTCCCGCAACCATTGACTTAGCCCGATCTATCGCCTCACCAACCACTTTTGGAAAGTGAAAATTTTGCCCCTCAATATCAAAATAATTACTTACAGACAACGGATCGAAAGAGTCACTATAGTTATGTACGATTAACAAACTATCGTCAGCACCTAAACAGAGCATTTGGGTCTCAGTATATGCGTACTGATCTAAATCAAATGATTCAAGTAGCATACTTTCAGGAACTCCTAACATAATATAATCCCCAATAAATTCCTGAATTTTGTGGATAGTTATCCTAAAATCATCAGCACCTATTATCTCATCACCCCCTAAATGGACAAACCTAGTTGCCGTGTATCCTATCCTACTAACAGCTTGTCGGCACAATCTCAAAGCTGATACGAAAATTTCAGGATTCACAAAATCATCCCAATTGTGAGGCTCATCAACACTTGTCACCAAATCAATAACTATATCCATCCGATAATCATCCCTATCCAAGACAACTATCCCTGTCATATCGTCGCTAATTAAAGATAACTCAGACCTAGACACATGAAGATCTACATCACCTTTATGCATCTTTCTCAGAATAGCGACCAAATCCTTAATCGGAACACTCCCGCAAAAATCCGTCTCAAATGGAAATGCAAGCAAGCTCACCTGATTATACCCTGCAAAATCTTTCCCGGTAAAAAGGGCAATACCATCTATTCCCGTTTTTGTAAGAGGTAAGAGGCGTTTACACATATTCAAAAACACGTCACGATCTACGTTCATAAGGTACCTATTTTCGAGGGAGGAAAGGCAGAAATGAAAAACCGGGCCTCATAGAGGTCCGGTCTTTCATTGTTTTGCGATTGGTGGTTAATCCAGAGTCTAAGTATCGTAACCTTTCCAATAACGCAACCCCTTTTTTCTGCCTTGCTCAATTTATTTTCCAATTAGTTAATTACGCGCCATTATTGCCCAAAAACAAATTTACCATCAACCCTCTTAACCATTTGACCCATAGCTATCATTAGCCCGTTATAGCCCCCAACCCAGTAAATGGCCTCTTGCTCACTGCCTTTGTATCGTTTCATCATTTCTTTAACGATCTGCTTTTTAGTCCGTGGTTTGCTATCAGAAACAATGCTGGCATAAACAGCCGCTCTAGTCGATTTAGCAGTTGCCATACTCCTAACAATTCCATCTTTCGGTGGAATTTTCACAGGATACTTTCGAGGCCTTCCAGGCCGTCTCTTAATCTTTTGAGGTACCCCTTTCGCAGTCAAGCGAGTCACATTCTTTCGACCTTTTTTGGCCACCTTTTTAGCTATCTTTTTGGTTATTTTCTTTCGGGTAACTTTGGTAGCTTTAGCTTTTTTTGTAAGCTTTGCCTTTTTAGTTGCTTTTGCTTTTTTCTCAGCCTTTACAGGCCTTTTCTTCACCGCCTTCTTTTTTGCAACCTTGCGACTTTTTTTCTTAGGTCTAACTACTTTGGCTTTCTCAGTCGCCCGTAAATCGATTTTAGGAGGGGAGGGGGTCTCCTCGCCCTTAGACTTGGTCTTCTTTTCAACCTTGACAGGCTCAGCCACCTCTTGCTGGATTTCCTGTGGAGGCTTCTTGTCCGGTTTAGCTATATGCAAATAGTAATCATAGATTTCGTCCGATAAGCCATCAAGCTTACCCGCATCAAAACATTGCTGGATTCCCAAAATGAATGATCTTGCTAATTGATCCCTACTCATTTTCGGAACAAGTTTAATTCGCTTCTCAAGAAACCCTGTTCGGTTGAGTTCCTTGATCATTTTCCTAACTTCGCTGTGAACTATGTTTTCGTAAACTATAAACATCTTGCAACCTCTTTTTTATCCCATAACTTGGATTTTAAACGATAGCTCCCCAGCTATAGGCCCTATATCCCATATTATCAAATTTTGTCTAGTGCTGTTTTGGTTTTTACAATTGACTAAAAATCAATATGCTCCGAATCAAGATAGGGCATGCCAATTGCTAATTGAAATAAGACCATGACTTGGCGTAGAAGGCTGGACTCTTTATGCCGATGGACCAAGCACGTCAGGCGGGTGATTAGATTTTCTTTTTCTTCTTCGGTCTGGTTAATCGCGGCTAAAATATCCACATGGGCAAGCTTGCGAATATTTCCCCCAACATTCTTAGGACTCACCAATTCTTTTTCAAGGGCATCACGGTTAGCCTGTGTCGCTGTTATCCATAATTGATGGCGATCTAAGGCAACCCCTTTCATTCGTTTCCATAATGCATCAGTAAACTCGTGCTCCTCATGAAATTTATAAGGCGATTTAACTATGTCAGCATAATCTAAAATGACCACATCCGGGTGATATCCTTCTGTGTACATGAGATCGTCCAATCCCCCTAAAATATCATCTAGGGTCACCGAATAGGCCGGGTAAGTTATCATCCTCAAACGATCCCCATAATGTGCCCTAAATTTTTCAATGGTTTTTTTCACAGCTTTCAATGAATACTCACCTTGAGGCCTGTACCAGCTATACCAAACATCAACGCAATAATGTTTTCTCAATTCAGCGTTTTCTCGGCAATAGGTACAAACTCGATAATCACCTAACCCAGCGGTACCCCATTTCGGCTTTTCCCGGTCAATATCATCCAAACACAATGTAATATCATTTTCTCGATACTGACTTACTGGACACGATCCAACCTGATTATGGACACAATCAAAAAGAGGGTATCGCACTTTAGGTGGTGTATCCTTCCATTTGCCGAATAAACGTCTATACACCCTAGAAATAGCGTCTCTTTTCGACATTTCCAGGTTGATATAAGCTACCCGTTTTTTGTGGATGACAGCCTGAAACAACGCTTCAAGGAGCCAAAACGATTTCCCCCTTTTCATCGGCCCTAAAATAGCCACAAGCCATCCCTTCTCAAACGGACCTAATAACTCGCCTAATGCCCCTTGGAATTTAAACAGCTCATTCGAATGATCATCCCCACCAAGAACATGATCCGTCACAACCTCAGGTTCATTTGGATTATCCCAATTACTAAGATTCTCCTTTTCAAACACAAACTCCCTATGAAGCTTTATAGCCTCTTTGACACGTCCTATTGAAACTAAATCCCTTCCACGAGTATAAAGATTTTCATAGGCCCTTTCCTCAAAAAATTCGCGTGATTTTTCCAGGAGGTAATCCGCGTCAGTTTCACGATGGTACCTATCACTCAAAGACTCCAAATAATTAGCCACACTCTCTGCCATGGCCGGTTTTATATCATCCTTGGCTATCTGATAGAGACTAATGATCTTCTCCCCTGGTGCTTCCCCTTGTTTCTCCCAGTAATCAAAAACCCACTTTGAAAGCAACCTCCCCTGGTCGCCAAAATAATCGGGCTTGTAAATCCCTCTTACCTTCTGAATAAAATCGGTACTCGTTATCAACCCTGTAATGATTTCATCTTCAGTATGCGGTTTTGTTTGTACTCTTCTAAGTGTCAATTCATAACCCCTTTCACGTCGCTACCTCCTGATAATCTGCTTTCTCTTGAGGTAGATTGTTAGGTTCGCCCAAATATGAGGTGAGGTAAGAAACCCCGGATGGATATCTTTACACTCCTCGGTTTTCCGCAATATAGCAATTACCCCCATAATGCAAGTTGCATAAGTCCCTTTGGCTGGTAATTTATGCCTGTTCTTCAAAACATATTCATGTAATTGATTAGCAGCCTTCACATATACGTTCCTCTCATAAACAGGTAAATTATCAAAATTTGCCCGGCCAAAAAGACGTTCTCGCCCTATAAGTTCTAAAAGCTTTTCCGTGACTAAACTATTTTCCTCTTTCACACGGAACGCGTAAGCATCCCCCAGATATTCACGGCCTTTTGAACATTCAACAAACCAACTTTCAATGCCATGTAACGGGTGATTGTTAGAGGATCGAATGTCATTTGAATACCTGGAAAACTTGAAAAATTCGTCAAGACCCACAACTTGCGGGCGGGCGGAACCCTTGATCTTTGTAAACGGTTCCGCAATCAACCAATTGTAATCAAGGATTGCTTGTTTGATATCTTCTACAATCTTAAGCAGATTCTCATGCAACATTTGCAAATCTTGTTTCTCAACAAGAGTATTTAGTTTGTTTTGATCAAGGATATTATCTTGTTTCTCAACAAGAGTATTTAGTGTGTTCTGATCAAGGATATTATCTTGTTTCTCAACAAGAGTATTTAATTCCTGAGGTTCTGTAATGGTAGTACTGACATAGTCAGTACTAGCTATTACAGACTCAGTAGGCAACTTATTACTTAACAAGGAGTATATACTATGTGTTACATGCTTATATATTTTTGTTTTCGAAGAGATCAGATGAGTCTGTAATGAGCTCTGCTCATTCCAGAACTCAAAGATAAGTTCAACTACATTTTTAATTGATTTCTTAAGCAAGTTTTTCCTTGTTTCGTAGAAAGGTTTTCCAAGCAAGAATGGATCTGCTTGCAGATCCTTAGTTATGGAATGAGGAAAGGATTTTGATTTATCAAAATTCTGATCCGAGTGTAATAACTTATAAGTACTTAGCGATCCACACGGCCCTTTTGGCTTCGTGGAAGGAATCATTGGGTTTTTTTCAAATTTGCCAAAATCGGCATGTTTCTCATTGCCCTCATTTTCTACTATAAGGGGAACCACACGGCCCTTTTGGGGTCGTGGTCGGTAATCATTGGCATTTTTGAAGTTTATAGTAGTTTTTTGTGTAGTATTAGGACCTACATCAGTTTTTGCTTTAGGTACCCATTTTTGACCCCCATTTTGACCCCCATTTTCTGGCTTGTATGGGATAAAATTAGGGTCATTATTTTGAGGTCTATTTGACGTCTTATTAGCCCCGCCTGTTTCTACGGATTCTGTAGTAGGTACTACGGTAGTATGCTGGTTAGCTTTACACACTAGGTCCTCTAGTGCCGACCTAGTAATCTGCGTAGGTACTGGGTAGCTAACATAAGCTACAGGCCCTAACGTACCGTCCGTCTTGCGTAGTCGTACACGGTATAGGTATCTGGACTTCATCAGCATCTTTATACTGGCATAAATGGACTTAATGCCATCTGTGCAGTTCTCAAGAAGTGAAGCGGTAGTCACCAGTGTATTAGGCATTAAGGCTTGCAACATAAAATGCAAGCCTTTGGCTTTTAGATTTATGCTAGAATCATAAAGGATTGTTTTATTGAATGTTGCATAAATATCGTCGGAAAAGGCATTTATAAATACAGCAGTATCTGACTGGTCTGGATTAGGATGCACTAATCAACCTCCTCTCGCTTAACTCCGCATGCGTTACTATATCCGCCATAACTTGTAAATAGGCCTTTAGAAGCTACCTAAAGATAGCTCTGCCTAACCTTTCTCATTGTTGAAGGTAAATCTAGAACAGCTCACAGGATTTGATAGGGCCTATTAAAAACTAGATTTGAAAGAGACTCAAGATCAATTCTACATTATTTTAATAAAAATTGAATGGACTTTAAATCATCTGAATTGTTCAGGAAATAGGAGTCGGGATCTCCTTCAGATATAATAACATTCTCTACATGTGGGATAATATATGACAACTTTTTGGTCAGTTCGTGGCCATAGGTTCGTGCTGCATCTGAATCAAAGCATACGAATGCTCTTTGAATTTTTTTACGACAGAGTAGATTTAATTGTTCGTTGGTAACGCGTGTTCCAAAGGTTGCTACGGCACCTTTGCCGACGCGCCAAGCATCAAAGATACCCTCAACAATGACCACGGATTGCTTTATGTCATCAATGCCATAGAGGAGGTTCTGACGCTTTATTTTAACATCTCTCGAGGGAGCCATCAGATAGCGCTTATCAAAGTTCCCGGTGATATCTCTCGCAACGAAGTTAACAACCTCTCGCTGGTAATGAATTGGAATGATAATTCTATGTCGGTATGGTCCGATATTCATCGTTGCTTTAATATGATATTCATCTTGGAGAACGTCAGGATCAAACCCGCGATCAATCAAGTACTGCCTATGTCTAGTGGGTAGATTATCTAAAAGGCCTATAGGGAGTTTGCAAACCTCCCTAGTAGGCTGTTCTTGGTACTCCTGGTATTCAGGGACTTCTTCAGTCTCAAAGGCCCTACACGTCTTGTAGGCCTCTTTCCAGCTACAATTATCTATGATAGCAATTAGCTTTATAGGGGTTCCATTCGCGCCGCACTTCCAGCAACTGTGGTGCCCTTTGGATAGATTAATACCTAGGTGGTTTGTTTTATCATCGCAGTAGGGGCAGCAAATAGCTATCCAACCGGCCGATACATTGTTACCACTTGTCCAATAGTCTACCCCCCGAGATTCCAAATAAGAAACTACATCAAACATTTACTGCCTTTTTCTCATGCTGAAAAATATAACGCCCACAAGTCCAGCCGACGAGGGTATGGCCCTCACAAGCATTGATCGGGGAGATATCTTTATAGACTTGATTGTATTGCACATCAACCTGACTAATACCTCCCCAACAAGGCCTTTCCTGGTTCGCTAGGTCGCAGTAATAGCATTCTGCATTAGCATAAGGGTTTTTATGGTCCATTTTGATTATCTCCTAAATAAGTGTTTAAGCTGGCCAACCTATCAAGGTTGGGATTGTTCTGACGAATATTTTATAAACCACTCATTCAACTTGGTCTGCCTTTTCCGTTTCTCTAGTGCCCTTTTACGGCACTCTAAACCGATACTACATGCAAGAATAAGAGCACTGAAGATCAATACAGCTAATGACGTGTTATCCATTGGAGCACTCCAGTTCCGTTGTTTTGGCTACTATACACTAGGGGAGGGCAGGGGATCAAATATTAATAAAGTATCCCACAAACTACTTAAACCAACCCTTTTCAGCGTAAACCGTCATGCGAGCTATTGCATGCTCTGCAAGGTACCGATAGGGATCCAAAAAATCCACAATCTCAGCCGTTGTTTTGCCTTCAGACGTTCTAAGGCCTCTACCGACACCTTGAAGGACACTCAAAGCACTCTTACCACCTCCAGCCAGAAAAATGGCTCCTACGGTCGGTATGTCAATCCCCTCCTTCCATACGTTCGTGCAGATAACCGAATCAACTTTCTTGCTGTCCAAAAGCTCTTTGATCTTATCTCGATCTTTTGACTTAGTCGCACCTTGCACAAACTCTGCATCAAGCCCGATGTTGTCTGCTAGTTTGATTAAATTGTCCCCGTGTTTTACTTCAGTGATAAGGATGATTGAGGTTAGGTTTCTATTAGCGCGTTCTGCAGCCAGTTTTATAATGCGAGCATTGCGTGCTCTATTGCGCACGATGCCTTCAGAATAGATATCCCGATACTTCTTGAGATCGCCTATTTCAAGGTCATAAGGAACGGGTACGAGCGTTACATAGGGTTTCACGATGATTCCTTTATCTTGGCTTTCTTTCAGTGTAAGTTCTCCAATCACTGGACCTAAAATTGCCTCCATAGACAGCATGGTGGCCCTATCGGTTGGTAGAGTAGCCGTAAAGCCAATTTTTACAGGTGCCAGGTTGCTATTCAAGAATCTACCGTACATGCCTTGTCGATTACTTACGTGGTGGCACTCATCACAAATTACGATATCAAAGAGATCAATGGTCTCTTTGAGAGGATATCGTGACATGGATTGTATCGTAGAGCAGACGATGCCCCCTTTTAGAAAGGCATCTGTACCTTTAATTTCTTGCACCTCAGTATGGGGTAGGTGAGCTCTTGCCCGTGCTACGAACTGTTTTACAATGTCCCTTCGGTGGACTAGGATTAGAGATCGTGCACCTGGCCATTGGCTGATAATCCCTAGTGCGGTAATTGTCTTACCACTACCAGTAGGACTAACAATCACTCCCCGACTAAATCTACGGGCCTGTGAGATTAAGTTTAGTTGATCAGGTCTTAGTGTGAGTCCGTCAAGTTCAGGCTTGCTAGCGTAGTCTAGGAAGCTCTCAAGACAATCTGGAGTTACCACGTCATGGTCAATGCCTTTCGCTTTTAGTTGGGTTGTGACCCTATCAAGCAGGCCTGATAGGAACCTTCCATTCCTACGATCAATGAAGTAGGCCTCTTTCCACTCAATCCGATTACCGAATTGAGTTACCCTACGAACTCTGCGTTTGTACTTGAGGATTTCGGTAACCGGCTCGACTAGGTCAGGATCTGCTCTGCAATACAGCCCATCTTTTTCTATTTTTATCTGTGATTTCATGGGGAGGGACTAGCATACTAAGGCGAGGTTGTCTAGGGGGGTAGTATCCCATAGATTAGTTTTAATAGGATACTCCTTTGTCCCCATCCCTCACAATCTAAATTATAATGCTTTAAATGTCACTTCTTTTTTCTCTTCTTGGGTCCGTATGAGACGTTCACCATCGTAGAATTCAATCAGCAAGTATTCACAATTTTGCTTTCCTCTGGTAGCCAACCCACCTATATGCTGCCCTATCCCCTTTTTTCCTTTATAAGTAACTTCAAACTGAATTCTATAGCCGCTCATCTTGTTTCTCCTTGTTTCTCCTATTATTATAGTGACACAAAAATTGTGACTGCCAACACAACGATGCAACAAAAGATTGTATCCCATAAAAATATATGATACTCAAGACAAAAAGAAAGGATCACCATGCCGCCTAGCAAAAAAGCCGTTACAAACCGGAGTGCTACGATTAAGTGGGAAAACCAATACCCCGACCAGAAAAACCCAAAAACCAAAACCAAAATACTAGATGTTAGAATATTTCCTGAGGGGATTATACCTGGAAACGTGACGTATGGTAGAGGTGAAACAGTCTCAATTGCTCAATACGAAACTACTAAGGTCTTTGTATCGGTCACTATGCCTTGCCTCAAAGAAGAATTAGTTTACGCAATGAAATACGTCACTTCGGTTGTCGAAAATGAGCTTGTCAAATCTCTAAAAGAGATTGAGGAAACGTATCTAAAAAATGGTTAAGGACCCCTGGTTAATTTTATTCACTTTCATATTGCTTTCTATTATGATCACCGCAGATGCCATTTTAACGTTTTCTGTCCAAGGCCCCCACTATACCCATATTATTGATTTAGTTGCCATATCTGCAGGAATATACTTAGTGTATTGCGAATTCCGACAATAATATATAAAAAGTATCCCATAAAATATATCTACCGTTCTCTTGCAAAATTCTCTGCGGCAATCACTATCAAAGAAAGTCAAGGAGAAATCAAGATGGAACACAAAATTACCAACCTAGTTGAAGTCCTAACTAACAATAACCTGCCCGAGAAAATGGATTTCGCCATTAGGCATCTCCTAGCTATTCTTAACAACCCCAACGAAAAACTTTGTCGTTTAAATACTGCCCTGGAACTGTTAGAATCATATAAACGCGATCTAGAGAAGGAAAAACATGCAAACCCCTTATATAACGAAACAGGCATTTGTGCTGGTTAGGCGTGATAATTTTCAGTTCTTATCCTTCCCCGAGCCCCTCCAATGGACTCCTTACATGCATAAGGCTTGCCTATTTAGCAAAGAAGAACTTGAGAATAGGGGATGGTATAGGCACGAGATGGAATTCAACGGGGCCTTCAGTGATAAAGGTGTAAGCACCTATCTTGTTGACGTGGTCCGTCTTGAGGTTGCCCAGAGCCGTAAACCCTCCTCAACCTTCTAAATAATTTCCGGTTTCCAACCCATACCTACTCGTTTATAATACGCCAAATTTTACAACATTTTTTATCTATGGGATAAGCAGTACCATAAGAGGGGATTGTTTATGGAGAATATGAAGGTTGCAATCTGTAGTCATTTTGGGGGGTTCCAGTCATCTTACGCGCTACATGTCGGTTGGCACGAACGCGCTCGAATGCTCGAACGTTATGGTGTTGATTTTGATTTTTTAGTCAACATGAAATGCAAAACTGACATTTACCCACATCAAAAGAATTGCCTTCCTAACCCCATTTCGGAACTGCCCTTTGCGGATAGGGTAGCCCAGTTTAAAGAGGCTTACCTTGAGTTCCTAGAACCGTATGACGTGGTGTTAACCGCGGATATGGTCTACCAGCGCAAAGGAAATTTTCTACCCCAATCGGCAGCTATGAGGGAGGTTGCTGAGAAGCTAAAGGCTTGGTGGTGTCATTGGATTCATTCTAGTTGGACTACACGGGATCTATCGGCGAGCTATCCTGAGAATTTAAGGTACCAAATCCCACTTAAAAGCTTTCTCGTTTATCTCAACTCGTTCGAACTCCCCGGACTTCAGCGTATGTATAACGCGGAACCTTGGCAATGTCACCCAGTCTACAATCCTAAGGATATCCGCAGTTTCCATGAAATGGACCCTATTGTGTGGAAGATCTCGGATATTTTGGACCTGCCCAATAAACAGGTTGTTCAAGTGTTCCCTTTTTGCACGACAAGAATGGACAGTAAAGGCATTGATGGGGTGATCCACATGTTCGCGGCTTTAAAGCGCTGCGGGCAACGCGTAGCACTCATTTTGGCCAATGCTAACAGTAAAAAGCGAATGGATGAAATGAGGCTTAAGAAAGAGTGGATGAACCACCTAGGCCTAGTTGAGAATGAGGACTACTTGTGGACATGTGATATCAATATTCACAAACCTATTCCTCGAAAATCCATTGCAGACCTATACAAACTATCTAATCTTTTCGTCTTTGCCTCATGGCGTGAGACTGTCGGCAACGTGTTTCAAGAGGCAAAGATTTCAGGGTGTCAGCTAGTCCTAAATGAAAACTTGCCATGCCTCAAAGAAATGGGTGGGCGTGACGCGATCTATATCAACTTTAGTCACAAAACCCCCGGTATTCGTGACGGACAAGCCGGTGATTTTAGACTCGTAAGCTACAACCCGTCTATCGCGCAATACTTCGATGAAATTGCAATGATGGTTATCCCGCGCCTTAGGGACCTCAAAAACCAATGGTATTTTTCTTTAGATAGAATATGGCTAGATCAAATGGAACCGCTTTTACGACGCGCCTACCGAGCTAGTAGGAATGAAGAATACCTAAACATCAAACGGCTCGATTACTGGGACAAACCCGTGCGAGTGCCCAAAACATGGGGCCTGTACGGGGTGAATAAACAGTATGGACAGGACATGACAGGTGCTCCACTGAAACCACTTCCCCCGGTAGAGGTTTAGCATGTTTATTGCTCACACATATTATACCGCAGGCATGCATGATCTAGCCAAAACGTTCGTTGAGAGCTTTTGCCTCCACCATGCCGATGATCATATACCCCTTTTTATTGATGCCGTAGGTATCAAGGATCCAATGCGTGACGATCTTATTTACCGCTACCCATTTACAAAAATTCGTAGGAGGGACTTTAATCTCACAAAAATGTCAAAACGTGCAAAGGTATCTGTAGCGAAACTAGAACGGTGGCGTGAAGAAGTTGAGCACGGGTATGTGTCTCAAGAAAACAAGGCGTGGAAATTAATGGTAGCAGGGGAGGAGAGGGTTTTAAGGCTACACAACATGATTCAACACTTAAAAGACGAGCCACAAACCTTGATTGTTCATTTCGATATTGACACGTTATTTCGTGCTAATATCAAAAGTATCATCGACGAAATGAAAGGCTACGAAGTTGGGCTGAAACTTAGGCCAAAGATAAACCCCATCAAGGCACGTATCACAATTGATATGATAGCCATCTTTCCGACGCCTAACACACGCTACTGGTTATCAGATTGGATCAGGATTGCTTGTATGGTTCCCCCTTTAGAACGTCCGATTGGTTGGGGACAGACAAGCTGTTGGCAAGCCTATCAATCCGCGATCAAAGATAAGAGACTTGAGGCCTTAAGGCTACCCGTAAAATACGGACTTCCAGGCCGTAACAAACCCAAAGACGCCATTTGGTGTGGTAATGTTCATAAACTACGAAAAGATGACTGTGCAAAGCTATTTCAAAAGGAAATCGACCGCATGAAAGGAAAACCTCAAAATGAGCAAGGGTAACATTATTATTCTAGGAGGCGATGGGTTTTGTGGATGGCCTACTTCGTTACACCTAAGTAACTTAGGCTATTCTGTCACTATCATTGATAACCTTGTCAGGCGCGACATAGACAACGAAAAGGCTATTACAAGCATTACCCCTATTGAGTCGATTGAGGGACGTTGTGCAGCCTGGAATGAGCTCACACACAAGTCTATTGAACATGTCTATTTAGATATTGCTCGCGACTATCTTAACTTATGTGAGGAGATGAAACGTATTAAGCCTATGGCCATTGTGCATTTTGCGGAACAGCGCAGTGCTCCTTATTCCATGCGATCTTCACGACACAAGGCATATACTATTGAAAACAACATTCGAACGACCCACAACCTTCTAAATGCGCTTGTTGAGACTAAAACAGATGCCCATGTAGTTCATCTAGGGACTATGGGAGTCTACGGTTATGGTACTGCAGGAATTTCTATTCCCGAGGGCTATATCAAGTGTTTAATGGTAGACCCTATTACACATACCCTAAACCAGCAACCAGTAGAAATTTACTACCCCCCAAATCCTGGCAGTATTTATCATATGACTAAGGTTTTGGATGCACAGCTTTTTGCATTTTACCAAAAAAATGATGGGTTGCGCATAACGGATTTGCACCAGGGGATCGTATGGGGGATTGATACAGATCTTACAAGCTCTGATCCGCGACTCGTCAACCGATTTGACTATGACGGTGACTTTGGAACCGTTCTGAACAGGTGGATTGCGCAAAGTGCCGTAGGCCATCCTTTGACCGTTTATGGTACTGGAGGCCAGACTCGTGCTTTTGTGCATATTCAAAATACCGTACAATGCATCCAGCTTGCCGTTGAAAATCCCCCTGCAAAAAACGGCAGGGTCAAGGTGTGGAACCAAACGACCGAACAGCTAAACATCCTAGACATTGCTAAACAGATTAAGAATCTTACAGGTGCCAAAATTCGACACTACAATAATCCACGTGTGGAGGCTGCAGAAAATTCCCTTAGCGCATGTATGGAAAACATCCACACCCTAGGGTTGAAACCTATCAAACTGAATAATGAATCATTGCAGCAAATTATTGATTTGGCTTATACTCATAAAAACCGAATAAACCAATCTAAAATCATCTGTACCAGCACTTGGCGCGACAGCATGCCGATTGATTATGACGGGGTACTTCATGAGTCCACAAAATAAACGATGGAACATTTTGATTAATCTCCTGAGGGATAGGCCACATCAAAAAGGTGCTGAGATCGGTGTTTTTGAGGGGGATACTTCTTTTCGTTTGTTACAGGCATTGCCTACCATCCAGCAATTGATCTGTGTTGATCCTTTCGAACATTATCCCGAACAAACCAAAACGCTTAATCCAAATAAAGCCAAGTTTCATGATGCAAACTACAATCAAGTCATGAAAACGTTCCTGTTTAGAATGAAACCATATGAAGAACGTTTTAGCCTTATGAAACTCTATAGCAAAGAGGCTGCAAAGCTTATCGAAAATCAATCATTAGATTTTATTTTCATCGATGGTAACCATGCATATGAATATGTCATTGAAGATATCAAAACATGGTTACCTAAAGTCAAACCAGGGGGGTTGCTATCAGGCCATGACTATCATGTCAAAGGCTACAATCGGTCATTTGGTGTCACTCGCGCCGTAGAAGAGACCTTTAAAAAGGATTTCGACTTTAAACGGTTCGTGTGGTGGCATATCGTCCGATAGAAAGGTCCCTTTTTTATGCTCGTAATAGTTGTGGGTATGCATCGATCTGGCACATCGGCACTCGCTGGTTTACTGCACTCTAATGGCGTTACTATGGGGGAGGATAGAGACTTTTATCCCCCACCTATGCGTGAGAATCCTAAAGGATTTTTCGAGAATAAACGCTTTAGGCAATTGAATGACAAAATACTAGGGGAGGGGGGGCATAGGGTTAAAGCCTTTAAGCCTATCATCCCGGCTTGGGATATAGAAAAGATAAGAGAAAAGCATCTTGATCAAATGGCAAACCTCATTAGATACTATGATAATATTTATCAGTTGTGGGGCTGGAAAGATCCTCGAACATGCCTTACATTGCGGTTTTGGATCGAGGCTATTGCTAAAGCTGGAATAGATTCTAGACAGGTCAAAATCATTCTGACGTTACGCAAATATGACTCTATCGCCCAGAGCATGCGCAACCGAGGGAATAAAGAAAAGCTCTATCCCGGCCAATTCGTGGACCTTGCTAAGCTCTACCACAACCAAGCCCTAGATGTTTTAATCCGGGATAACATTCCTTATATTAATGTTCCTTTTGAGCATTTGGTTAACAAGACAGCCAATATCGCGGCACATATTAACATGTACTTAGGAGGTATCATTCTTAAAGATTACAACTTTATTGATGCTTCTATCAGTCGCACAAGAGGATAATTATGCAGAACGAAATAACCGTATATATCCCATACGAACCAGGTAGAAAACTTGCTCGGGCATATAATATAGCCATGGCCAGAGCACAAACTGATTGGGTCTTGTTTCTAGATTGGGATCTTTATAACTGTAATGCGTATTGGCATGATATGTGTCTATATGCCATTAATCATTTGAGAAAAGAGAAAGTAGGATGGATAACTTGCGTTACTAACCGCATTGGTGCTCCCCAACAAAAGGCTCCTGAACCCCCTCAAAACCATGATGTGATTGATCACATCTGTTATGCCAAAAAACTTTTTCACCAGCATAGCGTCGTAGACCAAAAAGGGGTACTGAAGGAAACTACTATCCAGCGCATACCGGGTGCCTTGAGTGGCTTCTTTATCCTGACCAATAAGACTGCGTGGAAAGCTGCAGGGGGTTTTGACGAGACCAGAAAGAGACTTATGGGGGTCGATAATCGATATTCACGGGCTCTAGGACGGGCAGGGTATATGCTCTATTCTATGCCTGGTCTTTACTTCTATCATATTCACAACTTTAAAAAACAGGTATGGAACCCTAATGGATCAGGCTGGTTTGGTGTCACTCATGGGGATAAATAAATACACACTACCGCTTATTAAGCATGCATTAAAAGAAGCAAAGATTAACCGAAAAGAGGCCAAACTAGCCCTAATGGGCGATCTGGTTATGCGTCATTTAGGTAAACGCCGGGCTAACCGTGTTTTGCGCAAAACATGGGGAGAAGTGATCTCATTTGATATCAACGGCAGAGCAGACGTTCTAGCAGATTTATGTCAACCTATAGATCCGAAATACCATGCATACTTTGATATGGTTATCAATGGGGGTACTGCAGAGCACGTAGAAAACCAACAGATGTTTTTTGATAATTGTGATGTGGTCGTTAGGCCGGGGGGCGTCCTACTCCACGCGTGGCCTGAAATCGGTAGTTTTCGAGATCACAGCGCTTATGGGTATGCCTATGACTTCCGTTTCTTAGTAGATTACGCCATAAAGTATGGATATAGGCCGATTAATATCGAGCGAAACTTTCATGGCAAGCGCAAAGGATTCGCAATCTACACAACCTTGATCAAACCCAAAAACCCCTGACTTTCTAGTTGCAATTAGTTCGCAGGTATGCAATCTTTTTCTTAGCTACCCCCGGCTATTAACGTTAAGCAGTAAAAAGGTCTACTCAAGCAAAAGTAGACCTTTTTTATTTTTACGCTTGCGCTTTGGCACGTAGTGTGAAATATAGGAAAGACTTTCAACCAAATACCTCTATTTCAATGTGTTTTGTTCCTATCCACTCCCATTAAAGATGTTACCTATGCTTCATTGGTAGGGTGTGGATTATCTATAGTGATCTCTTTAAGAGCTTGTCTTACGGTCCCTACTAAACCCTCCATTTGATCTAGCATTATGGTTAAGAGCCGATGGGTATTATCTAGTTGCTGCCTAGTTCGGATTAATTTATCTTGAAGTATGTTTTCACGGCCATGGACAGGACATGCCCCTAGACCGATTTCATCACAAACGCATTCACGTGGTTTCATTCGTGCCATAACCTTATCTAGTTTCTCCCAGTGTGGCTGATATGAGGGGAAGCCCTGTTTAGTTGACATAATCGATAAGACGGGAAGACTTAATCGATAAGACGGGAAGACTTAATCGATAAGACGGGAAGACTTAATCGATAAGACGGGAAGACTTAATCGATAAGACGGGAA